>Ga0307378_10000763_pt1 | contig 54379 bp, 63 predicted proteins | sample UN1MG_FD_202238 | JGI IMG/M metagenome (GOLD analysis project Ga0307378, IMG submission 202238) | Soil microbial communities from Risofladan, Vaasa, Finland - UN-1 | ecosystem: Environmental > Terrestrial > Soil > Coastal area > Acid sulfate soil | place: Finland: Risofladan, Vaasa | collected... | reverse complement strand
TTTCTTGAACATCAAGAGAAAATTCTGATGTTGATAATCGTTGTCCACAAGAAGGACATTTCCCATTGTAATGATTCATTACATCTTTTAGAGCTTTGAGCATTTTCATGGTGGTTATCTTTTCACCACATTTTCCACATGTAACTTCTACGGACATAGAAATCATAGGAAATTCAAAATAATTAAGAATCGATTATAAATTTTTTTTATAATTGTACTAAATTATTTTACTGCTTTTCAATGATAATTCCCCTTTCGTCAAAGCCTGTAATTTTTGCCCTGATTCCTACGGGAAGATCTGCCGGGGTTGCTATATTTGCCATAAATCCTGAAATTCTTAATTTAGCATTATCCAAAAGCATTACAACAAAGGCATATGGGGTATATTTTTCAAAGCCAGCCGGTGCTACTGTGATTATTGTATAGGTAGCAATTGTGCCTGTACCCTCTAAAAGGACATCTTCAAATCCCTTGCTGCCGCATTTTAGGCAATAATAGGCTGTTGATAAATGAAGAAAACCACATTTAGTACATTTGTGAGTTAGGAGTTTTCCTTGTTTAGCATTTTCAATAACTTGCTCTTCAACGGACATTTTACACGCTCTGGAATATATGAACAGCGCAACTCGCTCCAGTTGCACCAAAGTTATGAGTTAAACCAATTTTTGCATCTTTAACAGTTCTTGCTCCAGCTCTTCCTGTTAATTGATCATATACCTCTACTACTTGTCCAATACCAGTAGCACCAATTGGATGTCCTTTTGATTTTAGACCGCCAGAAGGATTAATTGAAATATCAGAATTTAAACTTGTTCTATCTTCACGGACAGCTTGAACTCCTTTTCCTTTCTCAAAGAATCCCAAGTCTTCGGTATCCACAACTTCTGCAATTGTAAAGCAATCATGTACTTCTGCAAAATCAATATCTTTGGCAGTTAGTCCTGCCATCTTATATGCTGCTTCAGATGCAATCTTGGTACTTGGAATAGTTGTCAAGTGTTCACGCCCTTGTAATGCTGCTGGTGATCCACCTCTACCTGAACCAATTACTTCAATATAATCACCACCATGTTCCTTTGCAAACTTTTCAGAACAAAGAATAACAGAGCTTGCCCCATCAGAGAAGGGACAACAATCATAAAGTTTTAGAGGACTTGCAACTACTGGAGAATTCATTACATCATCTATTGTAATTTTCTTCTGCATGTGAGCTTTAGGATTCAAAAAACCATTATTGTGATTCTTTACTGCAACTTTTGCAAAGTCTTCTTCAGTTGCATCAAACTCTGTCAAGTAAGCTCGAGCCATTGATGCAAATAATCCAGGAAATGATGCACCAGCTTGACCTTCATAGAAAAAGTCTGAACAATATGCAAAGTAAGTCGTTGTCCATTCAGTTCCAGTATGAGTTACTTTTTCAACACCAGTTGCAATAAGACAATCATAAAAGCCTGCTGCAATATTTGCATAAGCCTCTCTAAACGATACAGAGCCACTACCACATGCAGACTCTATTGTTAATGATGGTTTATCTGGAATCCCCAATCTACTCATCAAGACAGGTCCTATGTGTACCTGTTTGTCTGCAATTCCGAAGACATTTGAAATGTAAGCTGCCCCGATTTCTTTTGGTTCAATTCCGGCACTTTCTATGGCTGAAACTGATGCCTGAACAGTGATATCAGCTATACTATCAGATAATTTTCCATATTTGGTACTCCCAGCACCAAGAACACAAACCTTTTCCACTAACAAGACTGACCATATTCCCTATAAAAATAGTTTTAGTAAAATCAGTAAAAGAAAATGCCCCGAAAAAAAATACCACTTCAAACTATCCAAATAAAGGACAAAGAAAGACATACTGTAAAGTATACAAAATCTAAAATCTCTATCTTCAAAAAAGAGATCGCACAATACTTTGATAGTAACGGATTTCTTTCCTGGTCATCTAAAGAAAAAAAGTATATTATTTTAGGAACAAATACTCCAAAGAAAGGTTTGGTCCCATGTCCAGAGTGCAAGATTGGTCAGTTAATGGTAATTCGATCAAGGACCACCAAAAAACGATTCATGGGTTGTTCAAATTTTTATGGTGGATGCAAAGCATCATCTCCACTTTTACAAAAAGCAAAGCTTAGAGCCATTAAAGCATCATGTGACGGATGTGAATGGCCTATGATAATTTTTCGTTATTCAAGAAAACAAAAATGGACCAGACAGTGTTCAAACTTTGGTTGTAAAACTAGAAAACCTAAACCTTCAAGTTAGCATAAATATCTGTTCTTCTATTTTTAAGCAAAGGAAGTACATTGCGAGTTTGTTTTATTTTTTTTAAATCTATATCAACGTAACCAATTCCTTGTTTCTTTTTCATATCAAGTAAAATTTTTCCATATGGATCAACTACAAGACTTCGTCCACAGTAAATGTTACCTACCTGGTCAGGTGCTACAACATAACATCCATTCTCTATTGCTCGAGTCTTGTTTATGGTTAACCAATGTTCTTCTTTCATGTCGCCTTTTACCCAAGCAGAGGGTGCAACTAAAATCTCAGAACCTGACGCTGCAAGTGATCTTGATATTTCAGGAAATCTCAAGTCATAGCAAATCATCATTCCTACTTTTCCAATTGATGTCTTGACAGGTTTTGAAATTTTTGAACCTGATATCATTTTATCTGATTCTCTAAATCCTAGTGCATCATAGAGATGAATTTTTCTATAAGTTGAGACTACCTTGCCTGACTTGTCAATTACAAATGAGGTATCATATACTCGGTTTTTTTTAGGGCTTTGTTCATAAAATGAACCAATAATTTCAATGTGATTTTCCTTTGCTTGCTTTGCAATCGTATTTACAAAATTACCCTTAATTGTTTCAGCTAGATTTGCTAATTGTTTGGGTGTCTGAGAAGAATTTGTGTAAAACATCATAAATTCTGGAAATGCAATAAGGACTGCCTTGTTTTTGGAAGCTAGTGAAATGTAATTAATTATTTTTTCTAGATTTTTTTCTTTATTAGTTGAGGCCTTAAATTGAACCAATGCAATCTTCATGGAAATTATAGTTACTCATGAGAATAAAAGGATAGAGAAATCACTATTGATTCAATGGGACTAGTAATAAATAGTTCAAATTGTAATTATATTCATGTCACAAGAAAGTAAATGTCCTTACTGTTCATCAATCTTTGAGGACAATGAACAATTATCAAAGCATATTGATAAAATTCATAATAATGAAGACGCAATAGGTACTCAAGGACTCTAAGTTTTTCATTTTGTCTTATTTTTAGCTGGTACAATTATCTAATTTGTCATTTTTGTTATAACTAAAGTGATTCTAAAAATTAACACCTGATCATTTTTGCATGTATATCTCTAATGCTAAAAGTAAAATATTTCAGTACTTTATATTTTTAAAAAATAATTAAAGTTGGTTTCCTGCCAAAAACCAATTTTCTTTTGGATTATCTTCAAAGACTACAATTACATGATTCTCCTTTGTTTTTAGAATCTCAACTGCTGATTTTGTAATTGCTTTTGCGTATTCGTCTTTTTGTTCTTGAGACCTTCCTGGATACATTGATACTGTTATCAAAGGCATGGTTTGTCTAAAAAATTTCGTTGATTTATTCTTTAGAGTTAGTTATCTGATCGATACCCATAACGAGTACCATAGGTAAAATCAGAACTATGTGTTTTTTTGTATAGATAACCTGATGCAAGTCCAACAATAAAACCTCCAATGTGGGCAAGATATGCCACACCACCACCTGCTACACCGAATCCTCCTACGAAGAATGGAAGTAAGTTTTGAAAGACGAACCAAAATGGTAAGAACCATCTTGCCTGAATGTGCATCATTCGCCAAAAGAAACCCAACATCAAAAATGTCTGAATTCTTGCTTTTGGAAATATTACCAAGTAAGCACCTAACACTCCCGATATGGCGCCTGATGCTCCAACTGCAGGAGTAATACTGTTCGGATCACCTAAAATATGTACTAAACCTGCAAGGATTCCCCATAGGAGATAAATTCCAAGAAATTTAATTTTTCCAAATTTTTGTTCAATGTTATCACCAAATATCCACAAAAATAACATGTTACCACCAAGATGCATAGCACCCCCATGCAAAAAGGTAGAACTTAGAAGCGTAACATAGGACTCAGTAGGGCATGCAATACTAGCTGATCCTGTCTCAGTTTGAAATATTGATTCAGTTGCACCTGTAATACAATTTGGAACTGCTCCCCATTCGTAAAAAAATGAAAATGCCTTTTCGTTTGTAAAATCAATAATTTGTCCCGTATAAGCTACTTCGATAAAAAATACGATTACGTTGACTGTAATTAATGCATAAGTTACTATTGGTTTGAACCCTCGAGGATGGGGATTTTCATCTCTTATTGGTAACATTAGATGATAAGGTTTGATAAAAAATTGTATAATAACATTATTCTTTGGCAATATCTATTTTAGTCAAGTGAGACTAAATTACAATAATTTCTCTTGCAACAAGGTTTTCAATAGAATATAGAAAATCACCAACAGAAATTTTATCCTCATACCGCCAAGCTGCAGTTGTCTTGAACAAAGATGGAATACTCCAGTTTGACTGTACAGTCATTTCTTTTGACGGGACCAATAATTCCTTTTTCAAATAAGAAAATTTTTTTCTCTGATGATTTTTAAACATAAATCAAATCAATAGAAATAATATTTTTTCTGATTTAAAGTGACTGGTGCATTTATTGTATTGGAAATCAATTATACACGAAGAATTCCATGTTGAATCAAATATTGTAGTCCTTGAACGAATGTTTTATCATCGATTTGTCCTTCTGACCACCAAGCAGCATTGTTTTTAATCCAAGAAGGAATCTCTTGATTATCAGAGATTTCCTGTTGTGTTTTTGGGATTAATATAATTTCATTTTTAATTAAATATTCAATTCCTTGAATGAATGTTGTATCATCGATTTGTCCTTCTGCCCACCATCCAGCATTACTTCGAATCCATTCAGGAATAGAGATTTCACCATTTTGATTTCCAATTCTGTCGATAACTACTGGTATTGATATTCTTGCTAGATTATTTCCATCAAGATTTTTAAAATTAAGATATACAATTCCGGTAATATCGCTTGGAATTGTAATCTCTATAGTATTGTATTGATCTTTAGAATCTGTGCTAGTACCACTTTGTTGATGAATAGTTTTTCCCATTGTAGTCATTGAAAAATCATATGTTACAGAGATAGGTCTGTTTTTGAGAAAAACATCCATTATGTTAAAATTAATGCTAGCTTTAGAATTTGATTTCAAGTTTTCAGGCTCGAGTAATACAAGCACTCGGAATTGTCCATTTTCAGTTACAGAGCTTAGTTGAATTTCCTCAGAGCTTGGTTTGATGAGAAAATCCATTCCATCTTGATTATCAGTTTGATTGTAAATATTCCATAATTCCTTTTGATTGATAATAAAATGGATTATTCTTTTTTCAGAAAAAAAATCATCAATAGTTACAATACTGTCAGAGAGTTTTACTTTATTGATATACATTGAAAATCCAGAAACTAGCAAATCCCCAAATGATTTTGAAATAGCTAATTCTTCATGTACTACTGATGTTTGATTTATGTTATCAAAACTCCAATTAAATGGCATTGAAAATGAAATTTCTCTCAAATTTGGATTATATTGAAAATTACTTAATTCATCATAATAGGTGATGGATTGAATGATTTGTTTTCCAAAATTTGGGTCATTAATTTCATGATCTCTTATTTGAGCAATTGAAATTCCTGATTTGAAAACTAGAGGTTCATCTAGTTTCTTGGAATAGCCATCAGCAGTAAGAATACTAATATCAAATTTGTATAGCCCACCTTCGCTTAGTTTGGGTCCTTTAACGTTAATCATTCTTGAATCAAGTCCTAACAATGAGCCAAAAAAATTTCCGTCTTCCTCTTCTACAATTTGAATGGAATCTGTATCTTCAGACATAAAATTAAAAACTATAAATCCATTATCTGCCTTAAACTCTTGTTCAAATAGAAACTGATTCCCTCGTTCGGATTTAATTAAAAATGTTACATCTCTCAAAGTAATCTTTGAATCAAAATCAATTAAAGAGATTGAAATTTGCTGATTATCATTTTTGTTTGGATCATTTGAAGATGAAGATACTTCTAAGGTCACTAGTTTTCCATTCAAATTTACAGGAGGAAATGTTTCAGATCCTAATCCATGTCCAAAAACATCAAATGTAATGGGGGCAAATATTGAAAATGATAGCAAGATTACAAGAATGTAGAATTTTTTTCCCAAGAGTAATTTTGATCCCTTTACTGTCTATTTAAAAATCTAGACTAAATTATTCTCAAGTCCATTTGTTTGGATCTTTTTTCCATACTTGTTTTCCATCAATAGTTACATTATCTTTTTCTTCAAAGACCGTATGCCACTTTCCGTTATCTGGAAAAATTTTATTCATTTCCTTTACTTTATCATTAGATGGAGCTCTGTTCATCAAGGCACCCCATCTCATGTTTGGAATTTTTGGCATGATATCATTGATGTCTTTCATTATTATCACTAAACTGAATTTATTTAAAAGTCTATGATCCTATACTCATTATTCCTTCTTTGATTAGGAACTGAATACCTTGAACAAAGTCTGAATCACCAATAGATCCCTCTGCCCACCATCCAGCATTGTTTTTAATCCACTCTGGAATCTCATTTCCACCTGACTCTGAACCTTGAGTAGTTGGTGGAATCTTCATGATTCCTTCTTTGATTAGATATTGTATTCCTTGAACAAAGGAATTATCATCAATGTCACCATTTGCCCACCATCCTGCGTTATTTTTAATCCACGTTGGAATTGCAGTTGGTGGATTAAGATCAATTGGATCTATAACTATAGGGGGTAGGGTAGAATCTTTTGGTAAACTAGGTCCAATTTCGATTATCGCAGAGCCTATTCCTGAATACGTTGGATCATAGGCAAGACCTGTTCCATACACTATGATATCAAGTCTGTATTGACCCTCAGATGGAACGTAGATTTGTGGAATATCAATTCCTTCTATAGCAACAATTCCAGGATTATTAGCATCATCACCTGAATCTTTTTCTATTTCTTGATCATTTTCATCAAATAATGAATATGCATATCTTACATCTTTGATTAGATTCCTACTTGCATCAAAAAAAGTTATTTCAAATGGGACTTCATCTGTCGCACCATATCTTCCATCCCATGCAACGTTAACAGTAGTTGGAACTTTTTCAAAGTTTGTAGTATCAACTAGATAAAATTCAGTGGATGTTTTTGACACCTCATCCTGCGGGACAAGTTTTAATTTCATAATTTTACTATCTTGATTTTCAGATCCTAAAACATCATTGATCTTTGTTAATTCCTTATTGGTAATTAGAAAATGTACAATATTTGTATCCTCATATGAGTATGGATCATTTAGAAGAGCTCTTTGATCAATTTCAACTCCATTGACATATCCTTTGAATTGTTTTCCTTCTGCATATGGTGCAAAGTCTTTTGGAACTCTGACTTCTTCGTGTACTACTTGTACCAAATTAACATAGTCTGGACTCCAATCAAAAGGCATATCAAAATAAATAGAATTATCAGAGTTGTCAAATTCAAAGTTATCTACCTCGTCATAGTAAGTCTTTACAATTACTGGAATCTCTTCTGCATTTGCAGTTTGGATAAGAAAGTTTTGTTGTTGTGCAATACTAACAAAAGTGTCATAGCTCAATAAAGTAGCCAAAACAGTTCTAGGACTTGTTGCGCCTTCTATATCCACTCTAATATTGTATAGTCCTCCTTGGACAAAAATTGGACCAGATATTGATGGTCTACCTCCACCTTGCACGTATAGAGCACCGGGGGCACTGCCATGTTCAGAGCCGCCATAAATTGTGCATCGCCATAAATCTACTTCATTACAATTCTCCTTGGGTTTAATTTGTACATTTAATTCTCCATCCGTATCATAAAACAGGTTTCTAGCTAAAAGTTCACCAGCTTGCCATATCTCTAATCTGTATGTTACTTTCTCAAGAGTGATATCTGTTAATGTGTCAAAAAAACGAATTTTCATGTTTATATCGTCAATGTCACCTACGGTAATATCAGAAGGAGTTAATTCGGTACGAACAGTTACTTTCATATCCCCAAAAGTAAGTGGTTCTGCTTGATCACCACCAAGTCCATGTCCAAAGACATTTGGAGTAAAAGCGGAAATTGCAAGTACTCCAACTATAGCTAAAACAAATGAAAACCTGCTAGACAACAATGATCATGTAAGAATTCCATATTTAAAGATGGCATAGAATTATCATCTAGGTAAATTTCTTGAATTGATTTTTGGTGTAATTTTTATTTATGGTGACTAAGGAGAGATCCTATGAAGTTTCTAGTTGGATTATTACTAATTTCTCTTATACTTACACCAGCCTTTGCTCAAACCAATTCACAAACTTTACCGACTGAAAAAGGAACTTTAGAGGTGAAATTATCATATGATGAAATTATTCTAGATCAATTAACTACGTTGAAAACTGATTTCATTAATCCTCAAACACAAAAAATACAAGAGCATATCGACTGGAAATTTTCAATTTCGAAAGATAGTGAAACCATTTGGGGACCAACGCAGCTTAGTCATACTTCTAAGGGCTCATTAGATAATTTAAAGTACGAATTTCAAGATGATGGTGTGTATAATTTAGAATTTGAAATTGAGGGGATTTTATTTCAACCCATTCCAGCTGAGAAAGTTTCGTTTGATGTGATAGTGGGAGAGGCTAGTGCACAACCTGACACCCCTCCTCAAGTAAATGATAATGGTGGTGGATGTTTAATTGCGACTGCAGCCTATGATTCAGAATTAGCCCCCCAAGTTCAACAACTCAGAGAACTAAGAGACAATACAATTCTTCAAACAAAATCAGGAATTTCTTTTATGACAACATTTAATGAATTCTATTATTCATTCTCACCTACAATTGCAGACTTGGAAAGAGAAAATCCAATCGTCAAAGAGGGTGTGAAAGTAGCAATTACTCCATTGTTAACATCATTGTCTATTCTAAATCATTTAGATATTGACTCAGAGCAAGAGATGTTAGGGTATGGTATTTCTTTGATTTTGGCAAATATTGGAATGTATGCAGGTCTTCCAGTGTTTGGAATTCTAAAGGTGTACCAATTTAGGAAAAATTAGATACAAATTTTGGAAATTCAAGAGAGGTTTTTATGGATCCCAACAATTGTTCCATGTAATGAAGACTATAGCTATAGGCTCCTTCTTCGTATTATTTGCTATTGTAGCCGGTATGGTTACAAGTCCAGCATTTGCAGATCACGCAACTGCAAGTGTTAGCACTCCACAAGGAACATCTGTTCCAGGATGTGAAACAACAAACGAATGTTTCCTACCCTATGAAGTAACAGTAGATGTTGGCGGTGTAGTAACATGGTCAAATGATGACTCTGCAGCTCATACCGTTACTGGTGGAAGTGCCGCAGATGGACCATCTGGTGTCTTTGACAGCAGTTTGTTTATGGCAGGTACAACTTTCTCACATACATTTGAAGCAGAAGGTGAATACCCATACTTTTGTATGGTTCACCCTTGGATGATGGGAATTGTAACTGTTCAAGCAGAAGGCGAAGATAATACTGATGACGGGGGAGAACTAATGGTAGCAGTAACTGACTCTGCTGTAAAAGGTGGAACTCAGGTTGATATTGACTTCAGCGAACTTCATGTCAACTATGTAATCACTGCAACACAAAACGATGAAGTAATCTTTGAGGAATCATCACATGCAATGGAACACACAGCAACTCATCAAATAGATGCAGTTGGTTCAGAAGAAAGTCCCATTGACATTGATATAGTTTCTCTAGGCATTGGATTTCCAGGTGCTAATCAAGACTGGACTGGTCCAACAGGTTCAGTAGCAACTGCTAAAGTTGTTCCGGAATTTGGAACAGTCGCAATGATGGTACTATCTGTTGCAATCATAAGCATCATCGCAGTAACTGCAAAATCTAGAGTGATTCCAAGATTTTAGGAATACATCCTTTTTTTATTTTCTTTTTACTAAAGCAATTATTGCCAAGATGATTGCAGCTGCTGCAATTGATAATCCTAGTATTGCAAAGTCGTATGCAGCACCATCAGATGATACTTCAATTCCTTGACCTGACTTTAATGAAGAAACATCTTGTTGAAGCGAAGATACTGCGCTTTTTAGAGCTGTTACATCTTGATCAGATGATGAACCACTAGTTGGTGGAAAGTCCAATACTGCAGTTGATTCTACATCTTCAACGGGAATATCTACATCAATTGATACTCCATTAATTTCTCCCTTAAGTTGGATTGAAAATGAGCCTGTTTTTGTTGGAATCACGTTAGAAAAGTAGTGTCCTGGTCGCGGATCAGAACCAATATCTAAAACTTTAGTTACACCCCCAAATTTTGCGTTGGCCTCAATATTTTTAAATGCATTTTTAATTCCAACTTTTAATCCAGCAGTCTCTCCAGGTTCACTAATATCAAAAACAAAGTTGTTTCTAAATCCCACAACTGGTGGTTCAACTCCCCAACCAACTTCAATTTCATATGGTTCAACTTCTATTGTGGTGTGAGCAAAAGCGTGTGATACTAATCCTGAGGAGAGCAATAAGGCAATAAAACTAAAAGTAACAACTTTCATATCTATAATTCTACAATGATGTGTTATTATCTTTACGTGAATTGGTACAAACTTCAAACTAAATGAAAACTGTTTAAATTATCAGTAATAAACTGAAGATTAAATGAGAAAACTCTTGATTATTTCTTTGTTAGTTTTATCAATTTCAATACCTTTTGCTGCAGCACATCCATTTACAGAAGAAACAAGTCCCAGCTCTGCAACAAATGCACCAATTGGAATAACCGAAATAACAGTGATTTTTTCGGAGCCCATTGAGTTAGATTTTAGCTCTTTGAAAGTTTTTGACAATAATGGTAATCAAATAGATAACAAAGATTCCAAATATTATCAAGGAGAAAATTCGCTGATTGTTTCAACTCCCTCACTTGAGGGTGGAGTTTATACGGTAACAAGTAAAGTTCTTTCCAAAGTTGATGGTCATTTGGTTAATGATGCTTTTATTTTTGGGGTAGGGAATGTCAAAATTGATGTCCCAATTGAAACACCAAAATCAATTTATGAAATTATATTTTTTCCAGAAGCTGCTGCTAGATTTCCGGGTCTGGTAGGACAAACTATAGTTTTGGGTTCAGTTATTGCCTCAATGTTAATTTGGGGAACTCAAAATAAAAATCTAATTCGAAAAGATATTGAAAAAATAAATTTTTTTCATCATGGAAAATTCATGATTTTAACTGGTATTGGGTTAATGGCAGTATTTGCATCCAACATTGCTATGCTGGCTGTACAAACATTACGATTAGAGACATCAGCATTTGATGCTATACAAACAACTTTTGGAACATCGTGGTTAATCAGAATGATAATTACAATTATTCTTTTGGGAGTTTGGTTTTGGATGGATAGAAAAAAACACATTACAAAAAAGAATCAAATTCCAATGCTTTTGTTATCTCTTGCTCTAATTGGTACTACAACAATGATAGGACATGGTAGTGCAAGCGGAGAGATGGCAGCTGTTGCTTTGGATTATGTGCATAATTTAGTTGCAGCAATTTGGATTGGTGGAATCATCTATTTTGTCTTTACATTACTTCCTACCTTTTCAAAACTGGATAATATCGCCAGAGAAAAGATGTCACTTGTAATGATTCCAAGGTTTTCAATTGCCTTTATCATTGCAGTAGGAATTGTAATTATTACTGGTCCAACCTTAATGTGGATTTTAGAAAGTGATATTGGAATAATTTCTCAATCAATTTATGGAAAATTAATCATCGCTAAAATTGTAATTGCGTCAATTATGATTGGATTAGGTGGTTTTTTTCAGTATAAAGTTCAAAAATCTGGAGAAAAGGCGGTTAATTCAAAATCATTTTCAGTTCATAGGAGACTGAAAAGATCTTTAAAGATAGATGTTACTTTGGGAATAATTTTACTTGGAGTGGTGGCACTTTTAACTAATGGTACTTTGCCTGCAGGAGAAATTCAAAAGGTTGATGCAAAGGAAGTATTGTATGGATTTAGAACAATAGAATTTTCAGAAAGTGCTAAATTTGATATTGAGATTACACCATTTTCAAGCGGTACCAATAATATTCTAGTAAAGGTTAGTGACTTTGAAAATAACCAATTGCAAGATGTAAATGAAGTAAAGGTAAAGATTTCAAATCCAGAACGAAATATTTCTCCAATTGAAGTTCTCATGGAAAAGACTAGTCAAGAAGAAAATAAACCAGAAAAATTTCAAGGAGAGTTGACATTTGGATTTTCAGGCCAGTGGCAAACTGAAGTTGAAATTCAACGAACTCAAAATGCAAACGAATCTGTTATTATGAATTTGCTTGTAAAACCAAGACTGCCGGATCTTCAAATAGAAATTATAGAATATGATTTTCCTGAACCCACAAAACCACTATACCCATTGTATGATGGGGAAAATTCAATTTGGATAAGTGATCCTGGAGCACCTAGACTTTGGCAATTTTCACTAGATTCTCAAGAATTTACCTCACACCCATTTGATGGAGTAGTTTCAGTTATGCTCACTAAAGATAACGAGGGAAAGATTTGGTTTAATGATCCACCAAGAAACCAAATTGGATTCTTTGATCCGAATGATGGAGAAATAACCACCATCACGTTGCCAAAAATTGCACCAACAATTGATCCAAGTAGGACAACTTTCCTCCAATCTGACTTTGATGGAAATATTTGGATTGTAATAAACAACAAAGATAAAATTTTAAAATACAGTCCAGACTCTAATTCTTTTGAAGAAATTCAATTGGCAAAAAGATCATTGCCCTTTACATTAGCAGTAGATAATGAAGGAAAGATTTGGTTTGCTGAGACTGGAACAGGAATGATAGGATTCATAAATCCAGAAAATAATGAAATTACCAAATATTCAGACGATGAGCCACTAGAAGGACCTGAGGCCTTAATCTTTGATAAAGATGGAAATCTATGGATTGCTGAACACACAGGTACGGGAATAACCAAATTTAACCCAATTTTAGAAACATTTGAAAAAATTCCGGTTCCTGACAAAGAAGCACTTCCATTTGGAATGGCCTTTGATAGATATGACAATATTTGGTTTGCACAACACACAGTGGATAATATTGCAGCATACGATCCGCATAATAATAATTTGATAGAAGTGCCAGTTCCAACAGAAACATCATTTATACAATTTATGACATCTGATGATAATGACAATATTTGGTTTGTTGAATTTCAAGGAAATAAGTTAGGTATGGTAAAGATTACAGAAATTCCGTTAGTAACTTCTCAAATACAAACAACAGAAAAATTTGAACTGAAATACACAGAACTTGCCTCACCATTAATTGCAATGGGAATAGTTGCAACGTCGTTATTTTTTGTGAAAAGTGTTAAAGACAAAAGAAGACTCAACGCATTAATTAATTCTTAGATAACAAACCCATAGATTTTATTGTCATAGTCCCACCAAACAAGCCAATAGACAATAAGACAATAGTTCCTGCCGGAGTAATATTGAAAATATAAGAAATTAAAATTCCAATAACAACTGAAAATATAGAAAATGATATTGATAGAATTGCAGTTGGTTTGAATCCTTTGCCATACATGATTGCAGTTACATTAGGAATTACAAATAATGCAGAAATTAACAAGACGCCCACTAGTTGAATCGAGGTTACAACGGTTAATCCAGCCATAAAAACAATTAGATAATTTATTTTTTCAACTGGGATGCCGCTTACTTTAGCTTGTTCTTCATTAAATGTCGAATAAAGTAATTGCCTATACAATAATAAAATAACAATTAAAATGATTCCAGTCAAGGATAAAATCAGAATTGTTTCATTTACACTTACAAGAAGTATACTACCAAATAGAAAACTAAAGATATCAATAGTAAATCCACCTGAAATTCCAACAATTACGAGCCCAACGGCAATACCTGAGGATAAAAGAACTGCAATTGCCGCATCACCAGAAATATCATATTTTTCTTTAATTTTGGTAATAATCAAGGCACTAATCAAGGAAACACCATAAGCCGTCCAAAGCGGATATACTCCTGCCATTAATCCTAAAGCAATTCCACCAAAAGAAGAATGAGCTATTGCATCACCAAACAAAGAGTATCGTCTTAGAACAAGAAATAGTCCTATTACTGAACATAAAATTGCAATGGCAACTCCTGAGATTAGTGCTCTATGCATAAAGCTGAAAGTTAGGATTTCAAATGACATGATTAATGATGGTGCATGTGTTCCTGCATGGATGCTTCAGAATATTTTTTTACGAGCTCGTCATTTTCAAAGAAATCATCAGATTCGCCATGAAAAAATAACGTTCGATTTAAACAAGCTACATGATTTGCCAGTTGATTTACTGCATCTAAATCATGAGAGGACCAAATAATGGTAATTTTTTGTTTGGCGTTTAATTCTCTAAGGATGCTATAAAAAAGTTCAATGCTTTGCTGGTCAATTCCAGTTACTGGTTCATCAAGAATCAAAAGTTTTGGATTATTAACAAGTGCCTTTGCAATAAAGACTCTTTGCTGTTGACCTCCAGATAATTCTCCAATTCTTTTTTTACTTAATTCGTGAATCCAAAGTTGTTGTAAAATTTCATCAATCTTATCGGCATTAGATTCTTGTCTTAAACCCATCCTTACAACATCGTTTACCGTAGCTGGAAAATTTTTCTCAAATACTGGTTTTTGTGGAACATAACCAATTTCTTTTAGATAATCTTTTGATTTTCTAATATCTTTTCCAAAAAATCGAATTGTTCCATCGTATTTTGTGTTTAGCCCAAGCATTGAAGCAAAAAGTGTGCTTTTTCCTGCTCCATTTGGTCCAATTATTCCTAAAAAATCACCTTTTTTGACTGTAAAACTAACATCATCAAGTGCTTTTACATCTGGATACTTGACGGTTAGATGCTCAATGTCTGCAACGTTCAACATAGTGCCTCCTTGAGATTATTTAGATTTTCAGTCATTCTTGAAATATAGTTTCCATGACCAGAAATTTCTAATGAAGATAAAACTAGAATACTGCCACCTATTTCATTTGCCACAACATTTGATATTCTTGGATCAGTAGTCTCTTCAGTAAAAATAATATCTATTTTTAATTCTCTTGCAATATTAATAATATTTTCCAAGTTTTTTGCTGTAGGTTCTGCATGAGGATCATTTGACGAAATGATTGTATGTTGACGTAGATCATATTCATGTGCAAAATATGAAAACGCATCATGATATGCAATAAATTCTCTATTACAATTTGATAAATCATTTCTAATTTTAGAATCTAGCCTATCTAGATCTAATTTGTAATTTTGTGCATTTTTTTGATAAAAATTTTGGTTTTTGGGGTCTGACTTGGAAAATGCATCAGCAATAGTTTGAACTTGAATTTTTGCATAATTTGGATTAAGCCAAATATGCGGATCTCCTTTTTTTGATAAATTCAGACTTCTATCATTTTCATTTTTAAAAATTCCATCACTTGTGTTAACTACAATACCTCGATAGTTTATCTCCTCCAAATTTTCCACCCAATTTTCAAATCCAAATCCATTAATTATGATCAGATCAGATTTCTGCATTTGTTGTACATCTTGTATTGTAGGTTCCCAATCATGAGGCTCCACACCTTCAGGAACTAGTAGTTGTACATTGATTTTGTCTTGGCCAACTTTTTGTGAAAATTCGTACAAAGGTGAAAACGATGAAATAACTTGAAGTTTAGTTAAACCGTTGTTTTCTACAATTTGAAAACCAGAATCACTTGCCCAGACAGAGTATGAGCTAAGAGGAATTACAATTGCAATTGCAATTATTGCAAATTTGATCTGGTTATTCACACACAAAATCTACAAGAATTATTAATAAATCTATAAATTCTTAATAACTTTAATTGCTAGACTTATAATATAATTAATAACATTAGGCGTATGCCGATTGTGTCAATTTCGTTAAACGATGAGATACTAGCAGAGTTAGATAAACTTCAAAAATCAATGGGATTTTCTGGACGCTCTGAAGCGATAAGAGCAGGTATTAGATCATTTGTTTCAGACGAAAAACAAAAATCAGATTTATCTGGAAAAATTCATGCAATTTTACTTGTTGTTCACAATGATGAATTTGATCACGTTGTTTCTGGAATTACTCATAACTTTGAGGATCTTATTACAACCCACCTTCATAGTAAAATCGATTCAAAAAAATGCATGGAATTGTTTGTAATTGATGGGGATGTTGAAAAAATCTCTACAATGACAAAAGATTTTCAAATAAACAAAAACATGGATACAGTAAAGTTAGTTGCGTTATAGTTAGAAATTCTTTACTAAAAATAAATTCTTTTTAGATGCAATAATGATTGCCATGATAGATATTGTGAGGATTACTACAGTAAAAGAACCAAACTCAGGTACAACTAGGATTCCAAATTCTGTTTCTTGACCTGTATTTCTTATATTTTCAAATCTAATTATTGAAGGTCCTGTTTGATTTTCTGTAAAGTAATAATCTTCTGATTCTCCACCAACTTGTGCCAACCCAGTTGTTCTATGAATTTCTTGTCCTCCTTGTAGAATTACAAATGTATATTCTGAATTCCGTAATGGTTGGTTTGTTGACCCATCTCTGATTGTAAAGATAAATTTTGTTTTCTTATCAGGTTCAATTGTGATAGGATCCCATGATAGATTCACTAGATAATCTTCACTGTTGGTATAAGCAGTAAGAGGAAAGTCAACTTTACTAGTTGTAGATAATGTAAAGATAATATTATCTGGTAATGGTTCTCCAGAATTTTTCATTTGATTTTTTAAAAATCTAAGATGGTCTTGTAATAATACGAAATGAACTATCCTTTCATCCTCTTCAGTATAATCATCAACGGTAACTGAAGATTGGAACAAGTCAATTCCATTTACCATACCTGTATACCCTCCAGACCGAAATTCCTCAAAATCATTAGGAAAATGAACTTCTTCATGAACAACTGGAATGTGAGACATTTGCTTTTCACTCCAATCAAATGGCATTTCAAATGTTACTCGTTTTTTTTCTGAATCATACTTAAAATTAGAAATTTTATCAAAATAGGACTTTATTTTAAAAGAAACGTCTTGATTTTGGGCATCTTTTTGCCAAAATTGAGTCGTTTCTGCTACACTCAAATCTGCATTATACACTTCTGAATCTTTTATGATATTTGTGGGCTCGTCAATGGTTCTAACTTCAATTTCAAAATTGTATAGACCACCAGAATTAAAGATGGGTCCCGTGATTTCAAGTGGATTTGATTCTGTTTCATACCAGGCGCCCAGCAATGTGTCTTGTTTCCCATGAATTGTAATCTCACCTTCCTGGGTAGGTTTTATTTTGATTGGAAGGACACCATCAGATGTAAAAAAATAATTTCGAAATATCATTTCATTTTCATGAAATAGTCCAATTAGAAAGGTGACGTTTTTGGCATTTTCCTTTGTTTCATCTTCGATTGCAGTAATTGTAATTTGTTTTTCATCAAGGTTATCAAATGATAGTGGAACTTCAACTGAGATTGAAATTTCTTTTCCTTGAATTTCAACTGATGATATTGTATCAAGACCCAATCCGTGGCCATAAACACTACTTAATGGAAATAAAAATACCGCTGCGAGTAAAACAATTCCAATTTTTGAAAGAGACAATATTCTTTTTGAGTCGTTGGGGTTATTTTACTGTCAGCAATTGCTCAACTCTTTGAATCAGCTCTTCTATAGAATTGGCCTCTAAAATTGGTTGTAATTCATTTGGATCCTGAGCACCAAGAGCAGCCAAAGAATAGACATAATCAATGGTTGGAGTATCGGTAGTTAGATAGTATTGAGTCAAAATTTGGTCTAGTGCAAAAGGCTCAATTACGTGTGGAAGAGCTTGCTTGACAGTTTTTTTCTTCCACAAGTAAACAATGTGTTCCCATTGATTCAATAAAATATTATCATCAATTTCAGGAATTAATTCAACTTTCGCTCGAATGTACATTTTTTCGTTATTGTGGGATTTTTCATCAAGATCTGATATTGCTTGATGACCTTCAAGGGAATGAGGATCATAGTTTTCGGGTAGTTTTATGGATGGGGGAATAATTTTTTTTATTATGAATTTACTTCTACCCTGAGTTTGAATAGCCAATTGCATACCATCAATTTCAACGTCTTCACACTTGGTGATTTTGGCAATTGTTCCCACTAATTTTGGCCCGTTCCAACCTTGAATTTGATTACTCGAATCAACCAAACATACCCCAAACTGTCCATCACCTAGCATGCAGTCATCAACTAGTTGTTTGTACCGTGGCTCAAATATTCGAAGTGGGAGTTCCTGCCGTGGAAACAAGACCAAGTCTAATGGAAAAATTGGTAAAATTTTTCGTAGAGTCAAACTGTCTTAGTTGAGATTTTCTTCAAATATATGGAATACGGAAATTTTTGATAGGTTCTAAATATCATTCAGAATCCATTTTCATTGAGAATTAAACCTAACAATGCAGCACGAGTGTGTTTCCCATTTTCAGCTTGTTGAAAGTATTTTGCATGGGTTGTTTTATCAATGTCAGGTGAAATTTCATCTAGTCTTGGTAGTGGATGTAAAATTATGGCATCATCCTTCATCTTTTTCAGCATGTCAAGTCCAATTACATAACTTCCCTTTACTTTGAGATACTCTTCTTCATCTGGAAATCGTTCCTTTTGAATTCTTGTTACATACACGACATCAAGGTCTTCAATATAGTCTTCAAGGTTAGTGGATTCTGTAAATGATAATTTTTTTCTAATTTCATAAATTGAATCTAATCGTATCCGAAGTGATTCAGGAGAAATCAAATGAACATCAACATCATAGTTTCCAAGACCTGACAAAAGTGAATAGACAGTTCGACCATATTTTAAATCTCCAATAATTCCAATTTTTAATCCATCAATCTTTTTCTTTTCTTTTTTAATTGTGAACAAGTCTTGTATAGCCTGTGTTGGATGTTCCTCAGTTCCACTTCCTGCATTAATTACAGGTTTTGATGAGACCTCTGATGCAAACCTACTAGATCCGTCAAGTGGATGTCTTAAAACTAGTAGATCTGAATATATTGACATTATTTTTACAGTATCTGCAAGACTCTCCCCTTTTTGTGTAGAAGAAGAAGAGATATCAGAAATTCCCAACGAATTGCCTCCAATAGAGGCCATAGCAGATTCGAAGCTTAGACGAGTTCGGGTACTTGGTTCATAAAATAAGTAACTCAAAGTTTTTCCTTTACAGATCTCACGTCGGGATACAGGATCTAATTTCATTATTTTTTCAGTATATTCGAAAATCTTTTCAAATTGATCTTTATTGTAATCTTTAATCGATATGATATCTTTATTGTAGAACTGGTTCACTCTCAATAATATATACTGGTGACTATACAAAGTATTCTGATGCAAGAATCCGAATTGATGGTTCGTAGAATCAAGGAAGGAACGGTGATTGACCATATTGATGAGGGAAAAGGTCTTCAAGTATTAGGAGCCCTTCAAATTGATGGGAGAGATGGAAGTCTCATCACGATTGCATTAAATGTACCAAGTGGAAAATTTAAGAAAAAAGATATAATCAAAGTGGAAAACAAATTCCTTGCCGATGATGACACTAACAAATTGGCAGTTATTGCCCCCCAGGCCTCGATAAACATTATCAAAAATTACAAGCTAGTAGAAAAAAGAAGAGTTTCACTTCCCAATGAAATTGAACGGATATTTCGCTGTTCTAATCCTGATTGTATAACCAATAGTCACGAACACATAGAGTCTGTAATGGATGTGATGGACAAGGAAGGGAGAGTCCTCAAGTGTAGATATTGTGGACGAGTACTTGATGTAAATCAACTAAAATATAATTAAAAAAATCTTTTAAAAATTTTAAAAAGAGTTTATTGTTGGGTCTATTGTCCCAAGATGATAAACATCATAACTATACCGTAGATAGCAATTGATTCTACCATACCGACGAAGATGAATACTTTTGACTGTAATGCTGGATTCTCACTAATTACTGCAAGACCTGCTGCACCTACTTGCCCTAAACCGATACCGGCTCCAGCAGCTGCCAAACCAAATGCTAAACCTGCACCTAAAAGTTTCATACCAGCAGCATCAGATGCTCCAGATTCTTGAGCAAAAGCGGTACCAGTGAATCCTAACGCTGAAATTACAATTGTTGCCAAAAGTGCTAATACAATAGGTTTCATGTTCGATTTAGCCCCTTCCGTTCCATATTTAAATCATGATAATTTTTTTGGATCAAATTTGATCAAGGGTCTTTTTTTTGAATGATTGAAGATCATCTTTTATAGATTGGGAAGATTTTTCGTGATCTTGTTCTAATGATTTTTTTGAATCTTCAATTAATTTTTTTATTTCTTCTTTTGCCATTTTTATCTACTCTCCATCTTTGCTTTGACTTTTTTTAACTTTGCGAAATCTTCTCTTTCCCTTTCTTCGAGCGTCGCTAAAATATATCGTATTTTTTCTTTATATTGAGGAATAATTACATTTTCTAATGCATTTAACAATTTTTGTGTTTTTTCCAGAGCCTTTGCAAGACTAAATATAGAATTTTCATACTCTGCTGCTTTGCAGATTTTTGGAAGTAATTCTTTGATCTGTTTTGCTGCTCGATCTATTGAAGAATTTGTATCTGCAAATCCATAAGGCATTGATTTTGTATCTTTTTCAGTCACCGTAAGTGCAGGAATTTTTACATCTACAACTCTTCTAATATGGATTTTAACTTCCATTACTGGTGGTGTTGATTCTGCTACAGAGTCAACGGTTCCTGTTCCTAATGCAAGATATGCTTCATTGACGGATTTGTAAATGTCTTGTAATGGATCCCAAATTCCCCCTCTTGCCTTAGAAGCTTCTTGAATCATTTCTTCGATATTTTTTAGTAAAACTTTACGTTTATCATCTAGAATTTTCTGAACCATTGTTGCTACTTGGCTTGATTTTTTGTATTTGAGTAGTTCAATTTTGGTCGCAGCTACATTCTGTCCAAATGACATTTTGCTACTTTTCCTGATAATATTGGTCTACGTATTTGTCTTTGATTTTAGTAATTTCATTCTTTGGAAGTTTAGATACTATCTTCCATAAAATATTAAGAGTTTCTTCAATGGTTCTATTTTCATCCGTTGCTTGGGTTAGAAATTCTTTTTCAAAGGTATCTCCAACATCCATGTATTTCAAATCAATTTCAGTTAATCCTGCCTTTCCTACAATTCCTGCAAGTGCTCTTACTTCTTGTGCTCTAGAATATGCGTCATAGACTTGATTAGAAACTTCACTGTGATCTGCTCTTGTACTTCCTTCACCAATTCCGTCCTTCATTAACCTGCTAAGGCTCATCAAGATATTTACGGGTGGATAAACTCCTTGTCTGAACAAATCTCTACCAAGGACGACTTGACCTTCTGTGATATATCCAGTAAGATCTGGAATAGGATGAGTGATATCATCTGATGGCATTGATAAAATTGGAACCTGCGTAACGCTGCCTTTTCTCCCATTTAGTTTTCCTGCTCTTTCATAAATTGTTGACAAGTCAGTGTAAAGATAACCTGGATAACCTTTTCTTCCTGGTACCTCTTCTCTTGCTGCACTGATTTCTCTTAAAGCCTCTGCATAGTTTGTCATATCTGTAAGTATAACCAGAACATGCATTCCTAGGTCAAATGCCAAATACTCTGCGACAGTTAATGCAACACGTGGAGTAATGATTCTCTCAATTGCAGGATCATCTGCTGTATTTAAGAAAAGAACACTTCGTTTTAAGGCACCAGATTCTTCAAGACTTCTTCTAAAATATTCTGCCTCACTGTATTGCACACCAATTGCAGCAAATACTACTGCAAAGTCATCCTGAGTTCCAACAACACTTGCTTGTCTTGCAATTTGTGCAGCGACAAGATTATGTGACATACCAGAACCTGAAAATATTGGAAGTTTTTGCCCTCTAACCAGAGTAATCATTCCATCAATTACTGATATACCAGTTTGAATGAAATCTTTAGGATACTCTCTTTGTTCAGGATTCATTGGTTCACCATTAATGTCAACAAATTTATCTGCAATCGGATCTGGCAGTCCGTCTTTTGGTCTACCTAAACCATCAAAAACTCTTCCAAGTAACTCTTTGGATACTGGCATCTCCATTAATTTTCCAACAAATTTTGCTTTGGTACCAGATATAGATAATCCAGTTGTTCCTTCAAATACTTGAACTATAGCTTTTCCGTTTCCGACTTCAAGAACTTTACCTAATCTTCTTTCTCCCTCGTTTGTTTCAATTTCTACTAGTTCATCAAATGCTGCATTTGAAACATCATCGACTACTACTAGCGGTCCTTTAATTTCTGCAATCTTGCTGTACTGAACTCCGCCTTCACTCAATTTTGAACCTTCACTCCTGTAATGTTTTTGAATTGTTCTTGCATGTCGACATCCAATTGATCAAGTTTTGGCATTTCATCATCCTTGACATCCATTCTTGCCTTTAGTATTGAACTTACAACTGACATTGCCCTAATATCAGCTAGATTTGCTCCTTCTTTAAGGGCTTGCTGTCCTCTCCTGTAAAATTCAACAAGAAGTTTTAGTAATTTGTATTGTTTTTCTGGACTGCAATAAGTGTCAACATCATCAAATGAGTTTTGTTGTAACAAACCAATCTTTATCATTCTTGCAACTTCAAGGATTAATTTTTCTTCATCAGGTAATGCTTCAGGACCTAATAGTCGAACAATTTCTTTTAGTGTATCTTCTCTTTGTAAAACACCGTATGCTTCACTACGAAGACCAAGCCAATCCTCATTGATGTTTTCTACCCACCATTTTGCAATGTCTCCCAAATAACCAGAATAGCTATTCATCCAATTAATTGATGGATAATGTCTAGAGTATGCAAGTTTTGCATCCAATGCCCAAAAAGTTTTGATAAATCTCATTGTGTGTGTAGTTACTGGTTCTGTAAAGTCACCACCTGATGGAGATACTGCTCCAACTAGTGTAACTGAACCATCACGGTCTGGGCTACCAGAGGCTCTCACACGACCTGCCCTTTCATAAAATTCTGCTAATCTTGATGCAAGATACGATGGGTAACCTTCTTCTGCAGGCATCTCCTCTAAACGTCCACTCATCTCTCTCAGTGATTCGGCCCATCTACTAGTTGAATCTGCCACAAGTACAACATCTTTACCCATATCCCTGTAGTATTCAGCAATTGTTACACCAGTGTAGATGCTAGCCTCTCTTGCTGCCACTGGCATGTTACTGGTATTTGCAACCAAAACTGTTCTATCCATTAGTGGTTTTCCAGTTCTTGGATCTTTGAGTTCTGGAAATTCAACAAGAACTTCTGTCATCTCGTTTCCTCTCTCACCACACCCAATGTACACTACAACTTGGGAATCAGCCCACTTTGCAATTTGGTGTAGAGTTACTGTCTTTCCAGTCCCAAAAGCCCCTGGTATAGAACCAGTGCCACCTTTAGCTATTGGAAAGAACGTATCAATAACACGTTGTCCTGTTATAAGGGGAACAGTTGGATCGTGTCTTTTTAAGAATGGACGTGGTTTTCTAACTGGCCATTTGTGATACATCTTAAGAGGAAAAGTTTGGCCATCTTTTTCAGTCGTTGCCATTTCAGTTTCTAAATTATAATCTCCTTCACTTACAATTTTTGTAATTTTTCCTCCTTTGTGATCAGGGGGAACCATAATGGAATTTTCAATTAAAGATGATTCTTGAACAGTGCCAATTACACTTCCAGGAGTAACTTCATCGCCGATACTTACAGTTGGTACAAAGTGATAATTTTTAGTCATATCTACTGGGGTTGTTGTAATACCTCTTCCAATAAAAGAGCCCGAGGCTTTAGATAATTCTTTTAGTGGTCTTTGTATTCCATCATAAATTTGTCCAATAATTCCTGGACCTAATAAAACACTTAGTGGGTTTCCAGTTCCAATTACAGGCTCTCCTGGTTTTAATCCACTTGTTGATTCATAAACTTGAATAAATGCAACATCTCCTGTAAGCCTAATAACTTCTCCTACAAGTTTTGAATTTCCGACGGTTACAGTTTCATACATTTTAGCATCAGACATTCCGTCAGCTCTAACAGCTGGACCGCTTACCCAAACAATTCTACCTTGTGCAGCCATCTAGATACCCACTCCGAATTGACTTGCAATGTCTTTCCTAATTAAAGGCTTCAATCGTTCAATTTTAGAATCAAGAGTGTTATCAAACATCATGGCACCTTGTTTGGACTTTACCTTAACACCACCTAAACAATCAATTGTTTCAGATGAAAGCTCAGCTCCTGGATATTGAGATAGATTAGATTGAACAATGTCTTTATCTTTTGAGTTTGTAAAAACAATAATTTCTGTGGTGCCCAAATTTTTGGTTGCCTCATCTAAAAGAGATTTTATTAAATTTGAATAATCGCCGCTGCGATCAACATTTGCAATTTGTTCTATTGCCTTTGAAAATACCTTATCAAATGATTCTTCTACTGTCAATAGTTGCTTATTTCGGGCTTGAAGATCCGAACTTCCAATAATTTGTCTTTCAATTTTATCTGCTTCTTTTTTGCCATTAGAGACTATTTTATCATATTCTTGGCCTAATGTGACATTAGAATCTTCTAGTTTTTGTTTAGAATCTATGAGTGCAGAATCAAGACTAGATAAAATATTTGATTCTGTTTGGTGAAGAATCTTATCTATAGTATGCTCTAGTGCAGAATCAGATACCAATGTGAGGCGTTGACTCGATAATAGATTTTAATGTTTGGGAATGACCAAATCAGAAAGATATTAAAATCAAAGAAAAAACCACTTGATTATCTTGGCTACAGCCGATCTAAAACTTGGAACTGTGATTTTACCAAGAAGTGAGTCTCCTAGAGCAATTTCCAGACTAACTGAATTCGAATGGTTTCATAAAATTGATACAGATAATGATCTTGTAACTCCAGAAATCGATGATCTTCTTTTAGAGGCTCAAAAAACTTTCCAATCAATTGATGATGTGGTAAAAGGTCTAGGAATTCCACCAATTGTTGGAATCATGGAGATTCTTTTCAAAGGCACTGTAATCAAAAAGAAGGATTACGAGATTGATGAAATTGCAGATATGATAAGTTATCTAAAAGAAACTGCACCTTCAATTATTGACAAACCAGCTGAACTCTTAGAAGAGGCTACAAATACAAAACTTGCAATCGAGGAGTTTACTTCTATTAAAGAAACTCTGGAAGTAATCAAAAAAATGAAAATAGATTTGACTGGATTTGGATTAATGAAATATTTCTATACCAATCTTTTTGTTATCAATTCCACAGACTTTGATGAAATTAGTCGCTCGCTTGAGGACATTACAATTTACAAATACGATTTGGAGAATAAAGAAAAATCTGCTTTGCTTATAATTTCTGATTCAGAAGATTCGGAAAAAGTCCTAAAGGTTCTAAGGAGTTTTAATTCAAATGTATTTACAATCCCTCAAGGAATGCCTCAAATTCCTAGCGAAGCCTATGAAACAGCAACATCAAAAATTAAAGAACTTACCACAAAAAAGGCTTCAATTACAAAACAAATTGCTGGAATCAAAAAAAATCTTAGACGAGATATTTTATCCATTCATGAAAAGGCGCTTGTTGCAAAAGATGTGCTTGAGAGTCTAAGGAAACCTGGTGGAACAAAACATTTTGCAGTAATTCAAGGATTCATTCCAAAAAAAATGGAGGGAAAATTTCAGGATTCAACTAAGCAATGGACATCTATAGTAGAGGAGGTAACCGATCCGAAATTAGTCAACGAGTTACCAACCCTATTTGACAATAAAAGATTTGTAAGGACATTTGAAGTAATTACAAAAAGTCAAGGAATTCCAAAAAAGGGTGAACCAGATCCAACTCCAATGATTGCCCTAATGTGGCCAATCTTTTATGGACTGATGTTTGCAGATATGGGTCATGGTCTTTTATTGATGGGACTGGGATTATTATTCAAAGTTAAAGGACAAGGTGATCTTTCAAGGTGGGGAATGTTAATTGCAATTTCTGGTGCATCAGCAGCTATAGCAGGTGTCGGTACCGGAGAAATGTTTGGATATCACATGGCTCATATGGGTCCTTTCGAGGGTCTGTTAGAACAAGGAGGGGCACTTTATTCACTAAGCTGGATTGTTGGGATTCTTAGTGTTGCAGAACTTACATTTGATCAAGTAATTAACATACTCAAAGTTTCATTATTCCTTGGAATAGTTCACCTAGTTTGGGCAATGTCTTTGAGAATGCAAAGATTAGCTAAAACTGGTCAAAAGTTAGTGTTGTACATGGAGGCAATTCCAAACCTTACACTCTATGGAGGAATTGTGGTAATCATGATGTGTGCGATTGGTTCACAGTATGATGTGATGAATATGTATTCAAGAGTACATACAGAAGCCGTTCCTTGGGTCACAATTTTCCTAGGTGATTGGGCTCAAGTTTGGATTGTTACCAGAATTGCAGTAGTAATTGTAATTGCATCAATGGTTCTAATGATGATAGGAGGAATTTTGCATGCCAAGAAACATCCAGAAGATGGAGGAGATCCTGCAAGTGTAGTAATGGAAGTATTTCTTGGAAAAACAGTTGAAAGTTTAGCTCATACGATTAGTTATGCTCGGTTAGGAATTATGTTGCTCGTACATGCGGCGTTATTATTAACAGTAAATAATGCATTTTCATCATTAGGTGGTGTAGAATCTGGAGCAGCAATAGCTATGATTATTGGAGGTAACTTGGGAATAATGATGATCGAAGGATTAATTGTGTATATCCAGTCTCTAAGATTGCATTTGTATGAGTTCTTTACAAAATGGTATGGTGGTGGAGCACAGCCATTTTCCCAACTTAGACAAGAATTAATTTACAATAATTTTATCTGGAAAAAAAATTAATTTAATCCCAGAAAAAGTCTAATTAAAATTAACGTGTAAAATTTCTGATTTTTTATTTTTCAACAGGAAGATCTAAGTGATTTCCCCATTCACCCCAAGAACCAAGATATACTCTTACGTTTTCAAATCCAATTTTCTTTAGCACCAGAAATGTGTTTGCTGCTCTATACGCTCCTTGACAATAAGTTACAATTTCGGAGTTTTTTGGAAGGTCATATAGTTTTGATAATTCAGAATCATCCTTGAAGGATCCATCTTCCTTTAAGTTAAGATTCCAATCAATGTTAATAGAATTCGGAATGTGTCCTTGTTGAGCAGCTCTCACGATAGTTCCATTGTATTCTCCTACAGATCTTGCATCAAGTATTGAAAGATTATCTAAATTATCACGAATATTTTCAAATCCTGAAATAATTGAGGGATCAATTTTACCAGAAAATTTAGATGGTTTAAAGCTATTTGGCGTGGTTTCAATTCTCATGTTTTCTTGTCGCCATTTTTTCATACCACCATTCAACATTACAGTATCTGGATGTGAAAAATACATCGACATCCAAACACCTCTTGCAGCTAGCATCCCTGATACTTCATCATAAAAGACTGTTTTTTTATCCTCAGTAACACCTGCAAATGAAAGAAGCATTTGGGTTTGTTTGTTGAAATCGCTGATACCTTCCCTTGAGGTATCAATCCAATGAAAGGCAAAAAGATCCAAATTTACCGCTCCTGGAATATGGCCTTCAGAGTATTCTTTAAACGATCGAGTATCAATAATCAGAGTTTTAGAATCATTTAAGATTAAATCTAGTTCTGTTGTTGAAATTAGCATACTTTTGATATTTGTTTTGAATGTAAATTGATTTGGATTGAAAAATAAAAAGAAAAGAAAAGTGAATTTTCTATTCGTTTACGTATGCTCTTTCGCCGTGCTGTGCTAAATCGAGACCAATCTCCTCTTCTTTAGGAGTGACTCTGATTCCACCAGGCCAAACGGCATCCATTACTTTTAGAATTACAATTGTAACTCCAAATGCATAACCCACTGAGATTAATGCAGCAACGATGCTAATTGCTTGCTGTTCCATTCCTTCGGCTGTACCAGTCCATGCGCCGATACCGTCACCGGTATCCCATACGTGTGGACTAGCTAATGTACCAGTCAAAATTGCACCAGTAAGACCACCCATTCCGTGTACTCCCCATACATCTAATGCGTCGTCCCATTTACGGGCGTTCTTGAATGATATAGCGCCATAACAGATTGTTCCAGCTGCAATACCGATAATTATAGAGGCCATAGGACCAACCCAACCAGAAGCTGGTGTGATTGCTACTAATCCTGCTACTGCGCCTGACGCTGCTCCTACAATACTTGGTTTTCCTGTATGTGCCCAGGATACTAATATCCAAGTAACTGCAGCCATACCTGTTGCGGTATTTGTAACAGTCCATGCGCTTACCGTAATGCCGTCTACCATTACTTCACTTCCTGCATTGAAACCAAACCATCCAAACCATAGTATTCCTGCTCCCAGGACAACCATTGGAATGTTGTGAGGCTCCATTGGCACTTTGCCATATCCTAATCTTCTACCTAGGACCAAAGCTCCTGCCAATGCAGAGAATCCTGAAGAAATGTGTACAACAGTACCACCTGCAAAGTCTAATGCATATGATGGTGATAGATCTGGATCAAAGTCTAAGGCTCCTCCTCCTATGAAACCACCTCCCCAGACCCAATGTGCTATTGGATCATAAACAAAGGTACCCCATATGAGTACGAATATTACCAATGCGCTAAACTTCATCCTGTCAATTAATCCACCAATAATTAGTACTGGTGTAATGATTGCGAATGTAGCTTGGAACATTGCAAATAACTGATGTGGAACTGTACCAGGCCAACCTGTACTACAAACTTCTCCCTCTTGGAAGGCGTTCATTTGATAGGCTGCTGACCATGTGTCTCCACATGAACCCAATTCACCCAACGGTGCCCATGCTGATACCATGTTGAAGCCTGCATAATCAAGACTTCCCATGAAAGCATTGGCGCCTTCATCTGCGTTTGGTGCAAATGCTAACGAATATCCCCATAGGACCCATTGTACTGACATTAACCCCATAACTACAAGGGTCATTCCAAGTACATTGACGATGTTCTTTGATCTGGCTAGTCCGCCATAAAAGAATCCGACTCCTGGTGACATTAAAAGTACCATTGACGTTGCTGTAAGCATCCATGCCATATCACCTGTATCTACTTTACAAGGTAGCATGCTGCCGTCGTCTTCGTACCAACATTCGTTAGGGTTACCGGTGTAAATTCCACTGGTTCCTTTAACATATCCATCCATACCATCGTCAACACTTTGGGCAAATGCTTGTGACATTGCCCCAGTTGCTGTAATGGCTACTGCGGCCACAAGTAATAGAGCATACTTGTGGTTCCTAGAATTCATTATTTTAATCGAAATTGAAAATTATATAAGGGTTAAGACAACAAAATTGGTAAAAAAGTAAGTTATTATATTTTAGTTTGTTTTAATATTATCATAGAAAATGAAAATTATGTCATGGTGTTATTAAATGAAAATAAAATCAACCACAAAATTATCCATTTTTGACACTTTCAAGACTAAAGACAATAGTCTGACAGGTGAGGCAAAGCGACAGAGATTCATCATACATATTTTATCAAGCAAGGCTAATCCTGCCGAAAGGACAAGAACAGGAATATCCCAAAAAATAGCCAAAGTTCAAGGAAATATTTGGAAGAATATTTACTCTGGAATTTTTAGGGATCTCGATGAGATCTTGCTCCCAATGGGGATTGCTGAAGAAAATGGCCGATTGCCTCTAAAGCGTGGTCCCAAAGCACTGCAGGAAATAGGAATTCCATTTTATCATTTGACTAGAAAAGGGGTCTTAATTGCACTGTCAATAAAGGAGGTGGAAAACAAAGAAAGATTGCTGGACAAATTTTTCTCAGAGGGTGATCCCAAAGAAAAAAGTTTTGAACAAATTTTGACTAATTTATCTCAAACTAGTCCAAATTTTACTTATTCAATTTTTCAAAAATATGTAAAGGCATTTTGTGACGACAAAATTAAAGAACTTCTTCCATTTGATCTCTCAAAACTACAAAATTTATCAGATGAGTCCTTGAATATTCAAAAAGAGATCCTAGAGGCATTCTTGAAACTATCAAAGCAAGAAAGGAAAGATGCCATAAGGCTTGTCAAGGAAATTACCTGAAATTTGATTATTTAGGAATAAATCGCCAAACATTAAAATCAGTTACACAATAAGACTTATCGAAATGGGCTCAAAGAATGTCTATGCTTCAGTAAAATCCTACAGCAAAAGAGGAAAATTACTAAAAAAAGCTGATTTCCAAACATTGGCTGAATCTAGAGACTTGGAAGAATTGATGACCAGAATCAAAAATACAATTTATGGAGATTCAGTGTCTGATGTTCAACAACCTTATTCTTCTCAGAAAATTGAAAATGCGTTAAGGGGACATTTAGCTGATGTTCATTATTCCATATCTAAAACATCCGGAGATAAAAGCATCTTTAATGCATATTACATGAAATTTATTATTTCCAATTTAAAGTCAGTACTAAAGGGAAAAGTTTTAGGAAAATCCCAAGAAGAAATTGAAACTCATATCAATCTTCATGCTGAAGAACTCATCAAACAAAGAGATATTATTGTTAAAGCACTCGTGGCAAAAGATTTGGAGGAAGCAGTTGCAAGTTTAAGCTCTGGGAAATTTGGAGAAGAAATTGCAAAAGCTGCATCTCTTTACAATGATAAAAAAAATATTCAAATTTTTGACCTTTATTTTGATAAAATTTTGTATCAACAGTTAGGACGTGCAATTAAGAATAGTAGAGAAACAGAAGTTACAAAATTAATTGGGATGGATATTGATTTTTATAACTTGCTAAGTGTAATTCGAGGAAAATTCTGGGGTATCGAAGAAGATCAAGTTAATGATTTGATAGTTTCAGCTACTCCTAGTGCATCAAAAGAGTTACTTGGAAGGATGATTAGTGCATCAACAATCAGAGATGCATTTAATGAGTTAACTAGCACAAGATACAAGAGTCTTATTCCAGAAGCTGAAAACGAATTAGATGCAATAGCCGAATTTGAAAGAGCCTTTGAATTGGAAATTTATCAATCCTCACTAAGATCCTTCACCAAAATGTTCAGTTTTGCAACTATAATTGGTATTACAAAATTGACAGCATATGAGGTAAGAAATTTGTCAGCCATTGCCTATGCTGTAGAACAAAAAATCCCTACAGAAATTACAATGTCTAAACTGATTTTGGAAGAAAACTAAGCCTGAAAATGGTTTCCACTCCTGGAAAAAAGAAAATTCCAACTGAAGTCATAATTAATACAATATGGATTAGTACATTTTTAGCAATGATTTTTACCATTCCTGCCTTGAGTCTTTTTCTGGGAATTTATTATAGTACAGGAAATCTGGTATTGGGAGCAGTATTAGGATTTAGTACTCATTTTGTAACCTTGGCCTTCTCTGGTAGAATTTCAAAATTCCTAACCAAAATTATGAATTAACCTATAAAGACCATCATTTCCAAATGATTTATCATGATGGGTGATAGAGATTTCAGGAATACCATTAAAAACGCAATTGATTCAATCGGTCGAGAATTAGAAATCGAAATTGATGCAGATGATTTTAAGACCATAAATCTAACAGAGGTAGTTCAATGTTTACGACGATCCTATTACGATAGAACAGATTCAAAAGAGATTCAACGTAGAGGATTCAATGATCTGTTAAGTGGATTACTTAGAAAATTAGAATATGGTAGTGAACCAAAAGAATTTCATATTGATGATATTAAATTAAAAGGTCAAGCCGATATGATGGTGGATGACAATATCATCTTGTTTAGAGCCAGTCAAACTACTCCCGAATTACCACATGCAGAGGATCTGCTTTACCTTAATGCTTGTTTATGGATTTATGATAAAACTGACGGAATGATAATTTACATTACAAGCGATAGAGAAGAATTTACCTTTTCATTGACTCGTGACAAAAAAATGTTTGAAGAAGTAATTAGACGAGTTAGAGTCCTAGGTGATCTATTAAGTGAGCATAAAACTCCAATTTTAGAGCCTTCCCACAATTGTTTGGAGTGTCAATATTACGAGAGATGTTTTATCTCGAAAAAAAACTCAAAGCAAATCTCATTATCAGAAATGCTAGGATTACCTAAAGAAAAATAAATTAAAAATATTGTAAAGGAAAAATTCCTTTGGTTAATCTAGTGGTTCTGGATGTCCTTTACCACGTAATGCAAAGCACACAACTGCTAATGCAATTGCAACGCCTGCTGCTGCGCCAAATGCGGCCATACCTGCTTCTGCCATTTGATAAAAAACATCTCTAGGGGCTTTTATAACTTTGTCAGTATATTTATCCTAAAAACAAACTATCATAATTTTCAAATATTATGATACTATCGTAAACGTGGTTATATTACAATGTGGACTCAAAATGAATCACATTTTCTTGCCCGCTAGTCATTGAACTGAGATTAAAGATTACGTCCCCTTCTGCTCTCCAGTTTGGATTACTGCTATCAAGCAAGGACATTAACTCTAGATCATTTCCTGGAAATTCAAGAGTGATTTTATCTTTCAATACAACGGAATTGTTGCTAAGCAAAGTATAGTAATTTGATCCATCTACCATACCCTCTGGTCTACTACCAATTTGACCCGATGCAATTTTGAATTCTTCGGATCCATCTGACCCGTATAGTGAATATTGTAAAAGTTGAGCAATCACAGAGCGATCGTTTGGATTATCAAGTTTGAATTGGATTTCAAGAATGGCTGCCCTAGAAGAAACCTGTAGAATAGAAACCTCTTCTAATGTAATCGTAATCGATTCCACTTGATTTGGAAGTTCTTGTGTAGAGCCTCCATCTGCAGTATTAGCCGTAGAGGTCATCATGTAAATAACTCCTAAAATTCCTATCATGATGGCAATTGCTGCAACCACATAAATTTTAGGATTCAATGATTTCACATAACTCTATGACATCTTAAATGTTGAGATAGTTATTATACCATCATAAAGAAAATTTGTTGTGCAATATTTTCAAGCAGTTCAAGAAGGCAAAATTAGAGCCAGTAAATCTCAAATGAAATTATTTGAAATTGCAGGATTTGGAATGCTTACGTTAACTACAAAAAAAATCGATGGAAAATTCTTTCCAGTTGGTGAAGAAGACTTTACAGCAGTAATAAAATCCGAAAATGGGTGTGTTACAGTAATTGTAGATAAAGATGGCTATACTAAAGCTCAGTCAAAAGCAGTAGAAAAAAAAGAAGCACTTGAAATTTTTAAGAAGTTAAGAGAATCAGGAGTGTCTGAATATCCAAAACCTGGTATTAAAATATGGACTGAAGATCGTCCAACCATTCAAAATGAACTAGAAGAATGATTATTTTGAAGGTAGAATAATTTTTGTTCCTACGTCTTCACCTTTAATGGCTTTTTCAATAATTTTGATATCTGCTTTTAGAATTCGAGTTTTAATTTTTGATCGTTCAATAATTTTCAAAGCAACAATATCCATCAAATCATATCCACCTGCAATAGAATCTTCATGAACTAACATATTTTTTAGATTTTTTAATTCGATACTTTTGAATTTTTTTGCTTGTTTGAATTTATTAGGGTCCATATCGTATACTCCATCAACATCCGTAGCGTTAAGGAATTGTTCAGCTCCAATTTTTTCAGCAATTAATGCAGCCGTTCCATTTGTACTTTGTCCAGGATGCAGACCTCCAGTTACAACGATTAAGCCATCATCAACTGCATGCTTGACTTCTTGTAAGGTAATAGGTGGATGTGAATATGCTTTATTTTTTAATGCATAAATCAAAAGTTTTGCATTTAGCCTAGAAATTTCTATTCCAAGCTCATCTAATGTAGATTCATCAGCTCCGGAGGATCTTGCATGAGAGATATAATGCCGTGCAATATTTCCTCCCCCTGCAATTACAATTGGTTGGCAAATTTTACTTATCTTAACTAGAAACGAAGCATAATCTTTTAGAACTTTAACATCATCTATGCCAAAAATGCGTCCTGAAAGTTTGATCACAATTTTTTTTTTCATTATTTTAAGTCACTCAAGATTGATTTTGCGGCAATTTCAACTTTTTTTCTGTTTTTTTGGGGTGTGTAAACTCTCAAAATATTCATAAATCCTGATATCGCAGAGACTACAGGAATTTTTGATATTAACAATTCTTGAGCCTGAGCTTTTCCATTTTCATTAGTAATTAGAATAATTTGTTTTGACTCTTTTTTAGATGGTGCTAAAGGAATTGAAGGAGTAACAGAACTATCAACAAAAATCTCATTTTCATCGACTTTGGATTTTTTAGAAAGAGATGATCTTATTTCATTTGTTTTAGTTTTTTCTAATAATGTCTTGCTCGTTAAAATTCTCTCATATACGCACTTTAGTAAATTTCTATTCTGATAGTCTTCGGCAAATTTTCTTGCTCTTCTCAGTTTTGATGACTTGGAAGAAAGAAGCAATGATAAAACATGTTCATCAGTGAGTTTGACAAATTCATCAATGTTAAAAGAAGTAAAACCAAATTCATCATCAGATAGTCTTAGTGCTTCTAAAAGCATCACTTCTGCAGATCGTACAGTCTTATGAAAATAAACTGCTTTGAACATTTGATATCTAGAATGCATCATAGATTCAAAGGAGTAAAGGGCAGATTTTTCTAAAGCAAGTTTTTTCTTGTGTACATCTAGTGATTGTGTCAATCTTTTGTGGTCAATTTTTGCATGTTCTGCACCGGTAAAATATCCATCACGTAATAAATAATCCATCATATCTGCACTTAGGTATCCTGAGACAATTTCATTTAGGTATTGATATTTTGAATCACCAAAAGCTATTTTGGTAATTAATTTTTTATCATGACCATTTTTTGTTAATATATCACCTATCACTGATTTAAGAATAATTTTTTTTCCAAAATCTTCATGCGAGATTTTTTTTTTCTGAATTATTTCTTCAAAAAGATGTGAAAATGGGCCATGACCTATATCATGTAAAAGTCCTGCAACTCTTAGAATTTCTATATCATCTGATTTTATAACTTCTTTTTCTTTTAATGCTTGTCCAGCTTGACTTGCAATATGCATTACACCTAGAGAATGTTCAAATCTTGTATGTTGAGCTGCAGGATAAGTAAGGTGTGCTCCCGAAAGTTGTCTAATTCTTCTTAATCTTTGAAAAATTGGATTATCAATAATCTGCAGTTCGTGATCATAAACACGAATGAAATCATGAATTGGGTCAATAATATCAGAATAGTTCTTTTTCATAATCCTATTTTTTTAGAAAAAGATTTCAAAATTTCTTCATGTACTGCTTCTTTTGTTTGAGATGCATCAATAATTTTCCATCGTTTTTTCTTTGCAGTCTCTCGGTAAATTTTAGAGATTTTCATTAAAAATTCTTCATTTTTTTCAAATTTGTCACGTTTTGTTTTCTTTCTTTGAAATGATTCCTTTTGTGATACATCTAGTAAAATTACCAAATCTGCCTTTGGAAGTCCAATATCCAAATTTTCTAACCATTTTTGTTTCATTCCATTTGCAAGTCCATAAACTAAATTAGATTGATAGTACCTGTTCATTATTAAAACAGAGTTTTTTAATTGTGCTTGTAAGATTTGATTTAATTTTTCCCATCTATTTGCCGCTAAAAGACAATGTATTGTTTGAGGAGGAAATTGTCTTTTTCCACTAAGATATTTTGCAATTTCCTTGCCTATAGGCGTAGAATAATCGGGAAAGCTAAAAGTAGTAGTCTTAATGTTTCTTTTTTTCAAAGCTCTGAATAAGAGTTCAGTTTGGGTTTTTTTTCCAGCTTGATCACCACCTTCTATTACAACAATCATAACTTAACAATTCAGAGGAATTAATTGATTAAAAATCTATCAATATTTCCAACCAAAAAGGAAATAAAGAATTTTTTAAAAATTTTTAAACAAATTCATAACATTTTAAAGTAGATTTGGATAAAGTTTTTGCCATTTTGGTAGGTTTGACAATTTTAATCCCATCCTCGGTTTTTGGAGTCGCCGATATTGAAAACCAAAACATAGTAGCAGAGTCTGACGATAGAAACATTGTTCTATTTTTAGATTTTGGAGAAAATCTAATCTCCAAGTTTAATCGGATAAGTCCCACTCTACAATCAGGTATGCTTGTAATTGGCGATAAAATTTTGGAAATCGAAAATAGTAGAACAAAAATAATGGGAAATTCTTTTGTGATTCACTCTGAGAATATTTTAATTTATGCCAAAGGTTTAGAAAATGATAAATTTTTAATCAATAGTTATTTTCTAGGGGGTAATCAATTAGATCCCATTAAATTAACAACGATTCCTATTCAAACCGATATTTCTTCTGAAATTAAAACTATTTCTATACCTAAAGAAATGATTGTTTTGGTCCAACAAGATATCAGATCTTTTTGGAATGAAAATTATGATATTGAAATTAAAGTTCTTGATAAATCTGTAAATCCAAATCCACAATTTTATCAAAGTCTTGGAGCAATCAATCAAGCTGAGGTTGATGTAACATTAACAGACCTTGACGGTATTGAATTAGCACATCTTACAGGTCAAACAAATTCCAAGGGTTTCTGGAAAGGAGATTATTTTATATCTCAAAATCTTGTTTCAGGTGGAAAATATTCTGTTGAAGTAAGTGTAACATATTTGGGATCAAATAATTTACAGAAATCTGAAACTATAATTATTGCAGATACTTCAAATTCCAAAAATTCTGGCTAAAATAAAAAAGAAAAATTAGATACAAATAGAAAATTATTAAGTCAAATAAATTACACGCAACTTTTAAACATTTTATTTTTGTAAATATTATAGAAATATGGATTATAATATAATGAATTATGATACCCTCGTTAAACGAATTAGAATGTACATGAGTAAATTTGAGGGGAATTATTCAGATTGGTACGTTGGAATTGCAAAAGACATAGATGAGGAATTATTTGAACAACACAAAGTAGACGAGAATGGGATTTGGATTTCATTTGGCGCAGATACAGATGAAATCGCCAAAGAGGTTGAAAAATATTTTCTCGAAAAAAATTGTGATGGAAATCCTGTAAAATTAGATGAGAATATTAGAATTATCTATGCCTATAAAAAAAATTCTAAAACGGTTCCATAAAAATAATTTTATAAAAAAACAAAATTAATTTTATTAAATTTGAGTTATGAATTATTTATCGAAATTATCATTTTTATAAAATATTTTAAAACTAGTTAAAACTTATTTTGTAGAATCTCCAAGTTTGTCTTTGTTAAATATAATAAAACTAATCGAAAAAACTATGAGCATTGCTATTCCAGTCACGTATGCATAGTTAAAACCAACTCCTGGATGATCTTGTTCATGAAATGTATGGATACCGAAAGTGAGAATCAACAAAACTATGCCTAATATTGTTAGTTTTTGATGAAATTCCATTAATTCTGATTTATTGATATGTATATTAATTTAGAAAATTTTGAATCATAAAATGTCATATACTTCATTTTTAATTTGAAAAAAATTTGAATTATTTGTTATCTAAAATTCCATCTAATTATTTTGAATTTCTTCTTTTTTACGCCTGCGCATAACAAAAATTACTATTGCAATTATTACAACAATTGGAATAAGAATCATCATAGTATAATCTTCAGATTCCTCAGCTGATGGCTCTGGAACAAAAATTGTGGTTTCATATGGAAGAAAAATTTCATCTCTCACGTTATCTTTGTATCTTACAGTGATTTTAATTTCATGGTCTCCATATTTTGGCTCCCCATCAAATTCTATTGGTATGTTAAATGGAACAGGAGAATCTATTTCAATTTCATCAACAAATTGTGATTGTTTTTTTATATTTGAATCACCCAGGGGTTCTAGTGAAACAAAACTGAATAAAGCATCTTCATTTCCTTCATTAATAATTTCTCCAACTATCATTTGAGTATCTGCTAATTCAATTACCCTAATCCCATAAACCGTAAGATCAATTAGTCCTTTAATGTAAAAATCAACGATTTTATCAATTGTGTGTGCATCACCATGTGAGTTATAGTAGGAAATTGATAATGGGATTCGTAAAGTTTCCCCCTTTAGATTTTCAGGAACGTATATTGTTGCAGTAAGTTGTCTTGAAGACTTTGGATCTATATTTCCAACATCCCAATTAGATTCTAAAATAACTACATTTTCTATATTTGTAGTAGAAGAAGTAGTAGATGCCATTTCTGTTTGAGTATTGGATGCAACAATATCTACGCTAGAAATAGGTGCAGTACCGTCATTAGAAATTTCGATAACCACATCATTTGTTTTTAAAGATGTTAAGAATGGATCCACGGCTTTAACATTAATTACGCTATCTCCTGTGACTTTGAAAGTAAATTCAGAAAAAGACGTTCTTACACCTGATTCTCTTAATCTTGAATAATCAACCTTGACAGTGGCTGGATATTGTTGAATCTGGGCATTATTCTCTATGTTTACAAAAAATGTCAAGTGGAAATTATCTCCTGCAAGAGAATTTGAACCACTATCAGCATAAATAATTGATCCCGGACCATCAGACCCTGAAAAGACAAGTGGTAAGGATAATTGGCCTCTAATTCCTGTAATATCTTGTGTACCTACATTAGCCAATACAACCGTAAATGGTACGTTTGAATCACCTGGTTCAATTTCAATTTTTTGTTCTAAAGTTCCAAAATATGCATCTAGAAATTTTACGTCGGAAAAATCTCGTTCAAAAGGTGAATTACCAAATCCTCCAGAACTAATTTGTGCAAAAGAATTATCAAATACAAGTGGAATTAAAAGTAACATTGTAATTGAAAGCATTGTTTTCGAATTAATCATGCCAATACCTCCAATTCTGATGGTTGTTTTCCTTCAAAGGCTTTACCATCTTTGATTGTAATTATTTTATCTACATCGCCAAAGTGTTCTGGTTCGTGTGTTACAATAACAAAGGTTTGATTAAGTTTTTTTGCCATTGACTTCATCAATTGAACCACTTTATCAGAGGTAACTGAATCTAAATTTCCAGTTGGTTCGTCTGCCAAAACAATAGATGGGTTATTGATTAATCCTCTAGCTATGGCTACTCTTTGTGCTTGTCCTCCAGAAATTTTATTTGCTCTTTTATTCATTTGAGGTTCTAATCCTACGGTTTTTAAAAGATCGCGAGCATCTTTTTCAGCAGAACCATTCGCTCCACTAATCTGTCTTGGTAGCAAAACATTCTCTAAAACAGTTAGATCAGTAAGTAAATTTGAAAATTGAAAAATAAACCCTAATTTCTTGTTTCTAAATGTCGATATTTGATTTTCACCAAGTTTTGTAGTATCAACTCCATCAATGAAGACTTTACCTTTTGTTGGGCGATCTAAAAGTCCAATCATATTTAGAAGAGTAGATTTCCCTGATCCAGAGCTTCCAACAATTAATACAAACTCGCCTTTTTCAATAGAAAATGAGGCATTATCCAAAGCTTTCACTTGATTTTCCCCAATTCCATAGATTTTTGACAAATCATTAACTTCGAGAACCTTAGACAGTGCGCATCGCCTCCACTGGTAATAGCTTGGTAGCTCTATAGGATGGATAAAGAGATGCAATGATTGCTAATGTAAATGACAATAGAGCCGTTTGAATTATTTTCTCCGGGTTGTAATTTACTTCTAAGGGAATGCTGTTCATGAATGACATATTAGTTTCCTTGGCATAAATTGTATATCCCAATCCTGCAGCTGTACCTACCCCAGCACCAATTGCACCAATAATCATTCCTTGAAAAATAAAGATGATTAGTATATCTTTTCTTTTTGCACCAATTGATCTCATAACTCCAATTTCTCTTGTTTTTCCATTTACAAGCATCATCTGAATTGTAACTATGGCAAAGGCTGAGGACATCATGCCAAAGTAACCAATCAAATTTATCATGGCAATGCCAGATCTAAATCCAGCTAATTGTTCTTCTGCTGATTCTTCTATTGTCTCAGCAACAAAATCATCATTTGGAAAAGCAGCCAAAAAGAATTCTTTAACTTCCATTGCTTTGGTAGGATCATTTAGCTTTACCATAAAAGAGCTAGATTCGCCTGATCTGCCCATCATATCACGCAAAGTATCAATATGCATAACTACACTATAATCCAAACCCTGACCACCAGGAGATTTTACAATTCCAGCTACATTAAATCTTCGAACTTGATCTTCACCTGTTCTATCAACAATAAGCAATTTTAAACTATCACCTACTTCTGCATTACCAAGATCAGTTGCAACGTTGGTTCCCAAAACTACAGAATTTCGATTAAGAACATATGTTCCTTCAGCAACAGTTTCATGTGCAGTAGATGCTTTTACATCTCGGATTGGATCAACTCCTACAACTGGAACCCTAGTTTCTTCAATTAGTTTTCCATTTTTTGTCATATTGATTTCAGCAGATGAGGACAACCTCGGTGTTGCACCCTGTACAAATGGAATTCGCTCAAACCAATTTACCAACGCTAAATCAGACTTGTCGATGTAGTCTGCCTCATCAGTAACAAGAACATCACCATTACGATAATTGCTAATATCACGAACAATAGCATCAAACAAACCCTGAAAAATTACAAAATTGACATGGATTACTAAAATTCCAATCGTTACAGCTAAAACGGCACCAATAAGACTACCTTTTTTATTAAACAACATCCTTTTTGCTAGACGCAACCGGTAATCCATGAGTAACCTAATTTCTGTCTAATATTTAATGTAATTGTAGTTTGGTGCTAATATAACAGACAGTTTTATAAGGAATTAGGGGTTTCTATATTGTAATAGATGGAATAAGATGCTAAATTGGACAATTCAGATATCAAAATACTAAGCAGATTATTGAATAATTGTAGAGAATCAGATAGGCAAATTGGTAATGCTTTGGGAATTTCTGGCAGTTCAGTCAGAGCACGAATTCGTAAAATGGAAGTTGCACAAATTATTGAGAATTTTACCGTAAAAGTTGATCCGCCTGTACTAGGTTTAGGAGTTTTGTACATTGTTGTATCCGGTCAAAACATTCATGAAATTTTAGAGCAAATTAGACTAGTCGGTAAACCATGTTTTATTGTTCCATGTATTGGAGGTGTTACTGTTTGTGGAATTGTAGCAAAGGGAAACATGGATGAGAAACTGGAACTTGCAAATAAATTAATGAAAGGTGTTAGAGTGTTATCTATTTTCGAATCAGAAAATCTTGGATATAATTCTAATTTAACTAAAACCGATTTAGATATTCTAGAACAATTAATAAAAGATCCAAGACAGAAAATTGAAAGTATATCAAAAAAAACTAATTTTTCCACCAAAACAGTTACAAGATGTATAGAAAAATTAAATGAAAATGAAGGAATTCAATTTACCTTAACATATAATCCTACTAAAATTAAAGGATTTATTCCACATGCAATACTTGTATGGATTGAGGGAAATATTAAAAAAACTCTAAAAAAAATTGAAAATAATTTTTCAGATTCATTTTTACAGATTCCATTTATTGCAAAAAATCAAATTGTCTTATTTATGTATAGTAAGGATATTTATGAAATGGATGAGCTAACCCACAAGGTAATAAACCTTGAACATGTTAAATCAGCAGATTTGTTTATCCCCAAAAAAATGACATTTCTTCATGAATGGTTAGAATTGGCGATAACCGAATCAAAAAATTCACCAACACTTCATCTTCTTTATCAAACGAATTAAATATTATCAAAATTTTAGTTCTTACATGAAAAAGAAAAAAATCTATGAAGGTAAAATTTTAGGTCTTAGTGTTTATTCCGGGTTAATTGAAGGAAGAAAAGTAAAAAGAGAAATGATTGAGCACAGAGGTGCAGCAGCGATGCTGGCTTTTGATGAAGATAAAAAAGTAATTCTTGTTAAACAACACAGATTCCCTCACGGATATGTGTTAGAAATACCTGCAGGAACGATGGAAAAACAAGAAGATCCTATAAAATGTGCCTTTAGAGAATTAGAAGAAGAGACAGGGTATAGAGCAAAAAAAATGGCGCCATTAATTACCTACTATCCTTCAATAGGTTACAATACGGAGGTAATTCACTGCTTTCTAGCGTCAGGACTAAAAAAAATTGCTGACTTGACCCTAGATGATGATGAAATATTATCAGTGGTGAAAGTAGATTTGAAGAAATTACTAAGAATGATTAAAACTGGAAAAATCCAAGACTCAAAGACTATTTGTGCTGTTCTAACTTATGCAGCTAAGAAAAATTTATTCTAATTATTTGTAGTAAATGGGTTGTATAAGATCTACTACATCAGCCCATGATTTGGCAATTCTCTCAAACATATAAACAATATCTAAAAAATCAATTGGAATTTGTTTTTTATTTCCTAACGTGGTTCGAAGTTTTGAAAGATTTTCTTGAAATTCTATATGTGAAGCTATAGCTTCTATTGCAATTCTTCTATCAGGTTTTGTAAATGCATCAATTGATTTTTCTGCTAAACTACTAAAATTTCGGACAATTAGATATACTTTTTTCAAAAGTTCTTGTGGTAAAGAAGAATCATAAATAAAATTTGCAAGCTCCACTATAGTATCACCAGCATTTTCTAAAAGATTTGCAGCAACTCGATAATCTAATACATCTATATTTTCAAGATTAAATATATTTGCTAATCTTTTATCAACAAGCGTACTTCTAATCAAACGTACAAGAAGAAAATATTGACGATTAACCTCAACATCTCTTTTAGATAATGTTTTCAAATTTGATTTATCATCAGAGATTAAACCATTTGATACATCATCATACATTCCAAGTGCAATAGAACTCATTCTTTTGAGAATTTTTTCCGGATTTAATGTAGCAGTATCTAAAAGAAATTGCATGTTTATTTTTGAAGCATCTTCTTCAATGATTTCCATTCCAACCAATCCTCTCATAGAATTTCGAATTTTTTCTCGGTCTTCTCCAGGAATAATTGATTGTGAGTTTATTTGAATAACATCATATCCTAAAAGATACGCACCTGTAATGTTTGCAACTATGTTTTCTTCCATAGGTAGGGGATATGAGATTACAAGTTCTTTTGTGGAACGAGTTTCTTTATTTGCAGAAATTGAAAGACTGTCCTGACCAGTTTCAATTTCTACCTGGCTTCCTTTAGTGAGATTAGAAGCATCAACCCATTCTTTTGGAAGGGATACCAAGATACTGCTCCCGATTTTTTGTAGGCGTCGAACAAATTTAGTCAATTTAAACTAATTTATATAATTTAAGCCATATTCTTATATTTTGTGTATAGTTTAAACTTAGATCGATGGAGGCTGTTGCATTTTGTCCTGCACATGTTACTGGATTCTTTAAAGCACATTTTGAGGAGAATGAAGAGGCTACAGAAAAATTTGGTTCTACGGGTGCCGGGTTTTCTATTAAAGAAGGTGTCACTACCAAAGTGATTATTTCACCTTGGATTAATCAAAATTTAAAATTTAAGATTTCAACAAAAGGATTTCAATCAGATAAAACAGATGTTTCTGAATTTGTATTAAATGAATTTCTAAAGTTGGGAAACTTTGAAGGTATTTTCTTTGATATTGAACATCAAATTTCAATTCCTGTTGGATATGGTTTAGGATCTAGTGGCGCCGTCGCATTATCTCTTTCATATGCACTAGATCAAGTTCTCAATACAAAATTAGATAAAATAGAAATTGGTAAAATTGCACACAGTGCAGAAGTAAATTGTAAAACGGGCCTGGGTGATGTATTGGCATCATATTATGGTGGATTTGAAATTAGAGTAAAGCCAGGAGCTCCTGGTATTGGAAAAGTTGAGAAAATAAATACTAAGAATATTTCAATTATCATGATATGTTTTTCACCAATTTCCACGCACAAATTCATTAAAGAACAACTATCTAAAATTAATGGGCTAGGAGGAAAAATGGTAAAAAAATTACTTGAATCAAAAGATTATGATCATTTCCAAGATATGTCATTAGAATTTGCAAAGTATGTCGATGTAATGACTCCAAGAATGGAGAAATTAATTGAAGAATTATCACAACATGGAATTAAAAGTGGTGTTGCACTTTTTGGAGAAACTGTTTTTTCAATGGTACCTAAAGAATTGGAATCCAAAGTTGTAGAGATTTTCAAAAAATATCCTGAAGGAAAAATAATCAAGTCACAATTAGATGTACAAGGAGCCAGAGTTCTTACAAATTAATTGAATCTTAATGTCTTTAATTCCTAAATCTCATCCGCGAGCAAAATCCTTGCTAATTCGTGAAAAACTAGTAGCTGGTTTTGATAATGGATTGGTTGCCAAAGAAGGTCTTCTCGCCCAAGGAAGAGGGGAGGCTTTTGATTATTTACTGGGGGAAAAAACAGGAAAATCTGCAAAATCTGCAATCAAAGCAGCTGCTGCTCAGATCTTGTTGGCAAAATTATCTGTAATTTCAGTGAATGGAAATGTTGCGGCATTGTGTCCAAAGGAAATAGTAAAACTTGCCAAACAAACCGGCTCTAAAATTGAGGTAAACCTCTTTTATTCTAACAAAAAGAGAATGGATAACATCGTAAAAATATTAAAAAAAAATGGAGCCAAGGAAATTTTAGGCACAAATCCTGCTACTAAAGCCACTTTATCAGGAATTGATTCAGCAAGAAGAATTGTAGATAGATATGGAATCTTTGCAGCCGATGTTGTAGTTGTCCCTCTTGAAGACGGAGATAGAACTTTGGCTTTAAGAAAAGCTGGAAAGAAGGTTATCACTTTTGATCTAAATCCTCTTTCGAGAACTTCCCAAACAGCTAATATTACAATTGTTGACAATGTAACTCGATCAATGGATTTGTTAATTGAAAATTGTAAAAAATTATCTAAAAATAATATAAAAACTCTGGAAAGAATTTTAACAAATTTTGATAACAAAGAAAATCTTTCTAATAACATTAAAGAAATTAAAAATAATTTGACAAGGAGGTCTCGCATTGCATAAGTCTGTTCAAGACATAATTAACATGAAAAAGCATGAAAAGAAAATATCTGTAATTACTAGTTATGATTATACCCTTGGATCATTATGTGATAAAGCTGGAATAGATATTCTTCTTGTGGGGGATAGTGCAGGAATGGTAATGCTTGGTTATGAGAATACTATTCCTGTAACAATGGATCAAATGTGTATGTTTACAGAAGCTGTAAGTAGGGCAAGACAAAATTCATTGCTTGTCGCTGATTTACCCTTTATGTCGTATCAAGTAAACATTGATGAGGCTATAACCAATTCTGGGAGATTAATTAAAGCTGGAGCCGATGCAGTCAAACTTGAAGGTGGTGCTGCAATGGCAGAAACAATTAGTGCTATTGTTGATATTGGAATTCCAGTTATGGGACATATTGGTCTACAACCACAAACAACCATTTTGTCGCAGGGATATAAAGTTCAAGGAAAAACAAAAGAAACCGCATTAAAATTAATTGATGATGCTAAAGAGCTTGAAGAAGCTGGTGTATTTAGTATTGCATTAGAAATGGTAAGCCATGAGGTGGCAGAAATAATTTCTGAAACAATTAAAGTTCCAACCATTGGAATTGGATCTGGAGTTGGATGTAATGGTCAAGTCCTTGTAGTTCAAGATTTACTTGGGATGTATGAAAAAATAAAACCAAAGTTTGCAAAACGATATCTAAATTTATCTGAAGATATTGTAAAGGCCCTTGAAAATTACAAAACAGATGTAGAATTAGGCACGTTTCCCTCTCAAGAAAACTGGTTTTCAATGGATGATAATGAATTGAAGAAATTACGAGAAGAAATTGGCAGATGAGAAAAAAAGTTAAGAGAATGAATCACCCTTCACTAGATATTGTAAATTCTTCAGGTTTTGAATTATCAGGGAAAAAAATTGTACTTTGTGTTGCTGGAAGTGTTGCAGCATACAAAGCAATAGAACTGGCAAGATTGTTAATGCGACATGGCGCAGAAGTAACATGTGTTGTAAGTAACGCAGTAACCAAATTGGTACAACCAGATTATTTCAAGTGGGCTACTGGAAACGAGGTAATTACAAAACTTACCGGAGAATTAGAGCATATTAGGTTAGCAGATTATAATCAAGCAGATTTGATTGTGGTTTATCCGGCAACGGCAAATACTCTTGGTAAATTAGCCAACGGAATTGATGATACTCCAGTATCCACTGTTCTTACAGTAGGATTTGGATCCAAAATTCCCATTTTGATGTGTCTTGCCATGCACGCATCAATGTATGATAATATTGCAGTAAAGAAAAATATTGAATTTTTAAAAAATAAGATTGTATTTCTAAACCCCCAAATGATTGAAGGAAAAGCTAAGGCATCAGAGCCTGAAGATGTTTTAGAATATGTTCTAAGAAAATTTGGATTTTCATCTATTTTAAAAAATAAAAAAGTCCTAATTACTGCTGGACCAACAATTGAATATATTGATCCAGTGCGAGTAATTACAAATCAAAGCTCTGGGAAAACAGGAGTTTTGTTAGCATCCGAACTAATTTCTGCCGGATCTAAAGTAACTCTAGTTTACGGTCCAGGAATTGAAAAACCACCTAAAGGAGCTAAAGTAATCAAAGTTTTGACCACTAAAGAAATGCATGATGTTGTAAAAAAAGAAATGAAAAAGAAATTTGATGTAGCAATAATAGCTGCTGCAGCTGCAGACTATACCCCAGAAAATCCAAGTAAAAAAAAGATAAAAAGTACCCATGATGTAATCAAAATTAGCCTCAAAAAGGTACCAAAAATTATTGATCAGATTAAAAAATATCAAAAAAATATAATTTTAGTTGGTTTCAAAGCAGAAGTCAATCTCTCAAGAAAGGATTTGATAATATCGGCTCAGAAGAAATTACAAGAATCAAATGCAGATATGATTATCGCTAATGACATAGGTTCACCACGATATAAAAAAAACCCTGAAAATAATGAAGTATTAATTATTGATTCAGGAAAAGTAAGATCTTCAGGATGGAGAAAAAAACAAAATATTGCAAAATTTATCAGAAAAGAGATTGAAAATAAATTAAAATGAAAAAATCAGAACTTCGAAGACTTGTTGCTGAATATAAAGAAATTAAGATAAAACTAGTAAAAGTTCATAATAATAAATTAAAAGAAAAATTAAAAGAAATAGAACATAGGTATTTTCATGAGACAGGGAAAATGATAAAGCCTGATATCAAAAAGAGATTACATAAAATAGATCAAAAATAATAGAAAACTAAAATTGAAATTTAATCATACAGAATACAAAAAAAGAAATATTTCAATCTGGAATGAAGTAGCTCCTCGTTACCATAAGAGATGGGCTAGTATTAACCAAGGTCCATTTCAAAGCACTTCAAAATTAATTCAACTTTTAAATATCAAAAAGGGGGATAAAGTACTTGATCTTGCTTGTGGTACAGGAGTAGTTACAAAAAAAATTAGAAGAGAGATAGGTCGTTTTGGATATGTTGTTGGGGGAGATTCATCAATTACTGCAATTAAAATTGCAAAAAAATGGATTGGAGTAAAATCAAATTTAGATTTTGTAAATATTGATGCTGAAAATTTTTATTTTTCTAAAAAATTTGATATCATTACTTGTCAGTATGCACTCTTCTTTTTTCCAAATTCTCAAAAGGCATTAAAAAATATCAAAAAAAATCTCAAAAAAACAGGCAAATTAGGCATAACAGTACATGGAGCAGCAAAAAAAGTTCCTTTTTTTAGCAGTATTTTTGATGCAGTTACTGAATTTATTCCTGATTATGTTCCTCCAGGATCTCCTGATTTAGATAGATTTGGAACAAAGTCATCTCTCAAAGACGAAGTAAGAAAGGCAGGGTTTGGTAAAATTATTGTAAAAGACTTTGTTTTCAAATTTAATCCTGGAACATTTGAGGATTATTGGAGAAATTATCTTAGATATGTTGCAAAACCATTAAAAGAAAAACTAGACGCACTTGATAGATCAAAAAGGGTAAAGTTGGAAAACACAGTTAGGGAAAATGTAATACCATACACTTTGAAAAATAAAACAATAGAATTTCCTTGGGAAGTTTTAATTTTAACTGCAAAAGTTTAGCGCAAACAGAGAATAGCTTATTTCTTTTCTGCATCTATCATTAAAACAGGACAAGAGGTATTTTCTACAATCTTTCTTGACACACTTCCTAAAGATAGAAGACTTTTGAATCCTTTGAGCTTTCGTCTTTTTGCCATTACAATCAGTTCGATTTTTTGATTTTTTACTATTTTTAAAATTTCTTCAGCCGCAGATCCAATTACAACTTTTTGATGAGAATTTATTTTATTTTTTTGGCATGTTTCTACTCGCTTAGCCATCTCTTTTTCCATTGCTATTTTCATCTCTTTTTTTACCTGTGCAATCTCTTTTTCGATTTTCGTGGCTAGGGATACATGAAGGGTAAGCATTGGAACGTGTGGAAAGTCCTCTATCACATGGAGTAAAATTATTTCAGATGCAGATGATTTTGCGATATGAATTGCATGTTTGAGCGCCAAATCTCCTGCAGGAGTACCTGCGTGCGGAACAAGAATTTTTTGGTACATGATATTTCATGACAGCAGATTGTCCTTATCTATTTAACCCATAATTTTCAAACATGATTTTCATTAATACAAATCATCGTCATTACTTTAGTTATATCGCACTTTTCGTGACTGCAAGTAGGGCTTTCCCTTTTTACTTACAGTTGATAAACTCGTTAACACTTTACAGACAAAAATTTCTTGAAAAACCAAGTCTGCCAACTAGTACCAAGTAGGAATTATTCATAAATCACACTCCAACACGAATAAAAGGTTAAGAATTTAGTCAACTTTAACTGCAAAAAATTAGGAATGAAGGGAACATGGTAAAAGATTCAAAAAAGAAAGAAGATAAACCAAAAGAATCTCAGTTTAAGAAATTTCTGATTAAGCGTGCTCCAATTTACCTGGCAGCTATAGCAATTCTTGTTATTTTTATTGTACCTGATTTAACAAAGTCTGATTTACAAAGTAGTTATCGCCAAACTTTAACTGAAGAAGAAAATCTAGTTGTAGATTCTTTGATGAAGTATAATGGTCCTAATGAAGAAGGCTATAATCTTAAAGATGCAATATCAAATGAAATAAGTGAAGAATATCCTAAGGAGAATATTTATGACAATAAAAATACCAAAGTAAATGTAGTAGTTTCTAAAATAGAGAAGGAAATGTATCAAGTTGTTTTTAATTTTGAATCACACAAGGATGATTTTCATTATGATTGGAACATCGATATGGAAACAGGGGATGTTAAGGGAAATGATGAAGATTCTAAATACATTATTGATTTAGTAGATTTTTATGATTAAATTTTGTAAAAATTAGCCTCAAATTGTTACTAAATCTTTTGTAAATTTATGCATAACAATTGGTTTTTGTTTTACGATTAACGAGTCTTCAATTCTAATTCCAAATTTATTTGGAATGTAAATACCAGGTTCTACTGTAATTGCCATGTTTTCTTTAAGTTGTGTGTTACCCCGATAAGATACATTTGGTACTTCATGAACCTCTAATCCGATACCATGCCCAGTTGAATGGATAAAATATTTACCATAATTTTTATCTTCAATGTATTTTCTACATGCAAAATCAACATCTTTAGTATTTACATTTGGTTTTACAGCCTTTAATCCAAGCTTTTGTGATTCTTTTACAACTTCATAAGCTTCCTTTGCTTCTTGAGAAATTTTTCCGATTGCAAATGTTCGTGTCGAGTCAGAAACATATCCCTTGTATCTTAAAGTTAAATCCGCCACAACAAGATCTCCTTTTCTAAATTTTCTTTGAGTAACTTGTGCATGTGGTAATGCACCATTTGGGCCTCCTGCTATGATAAGAGGATTAAGAGTAGATTTGTAACCAGTGTCAAACATTTGTTGTTCTATGGCATATCCCATCAAAATTGATTGGAGTTCAGATTCTTTTTGACCTATTTTCATTTTTTTAGAGCAAATATCAAACATATTATCGATTATTTTTGAACCTTTTTTGAGAATTTTTATCTCATTTTCATCTTTAATTATTCGAGAATTATAAAATGGTTCAGTAGATGATTTAATTTTTGGAATGGATTTTTTCAATGAAGTCATAATGGAAAAATCGTTGCAATCAGTACATGCTTTACTTTTCTTAATTTTTGAAACTAATGAAGAAATTAACCCGATTCCCCTTTCTCCTGTAATAACATTACAATCCTTGGATTCTTTTTTTGCTCGTCCTACCTCAAGCTCAGGAGCAATAATTGAAGTATTTCCGCCTTTTTCCAATATTCCAATTGCCTCACCCCAAAACCCAGTCAGGTAGAACAGATTCTCAGGCTCAAATGTTACCAAGGTATCGCATCCGATCTTATTGGCAAATTTTAGAAGATTTCTTCTACGTTCCTTCACAAAAAAATAACCTACTTTTCTTAATTTATGTATGATGTAAAGTTTGTATATCCGAATTTGGGGTTTGATAACTATGGCAGAAGCGAAGAAGAAAGTAGTTGCATTACTTTCTGGGGGACTAGATAGTCAACTAGCTGTAAGAATGATGCAAGAGCAAGGTTTTGAAGTGTCAGCTGTTGCAATAAAAACTCCATTTTGTGATTTTGATTGTGGGCGAGGATGTGGATTCGAAATTAGAGAGCGAGCAGATGATCTAAATGTAAATCTAAAAACAGTTTATCTTGGTGATGAGTATATTGAAATGCTAAAGCATCCCAAATATGGAAGAGGTGCGGGTTTCAATCCTTGTGTTGATTGCAGATCTATGATGTTCAAAGCTGCAGAAAAACACATGAAAGAAATTGGTGCAGAGTTTATAATTTCAGGAGAAGTACTAGGGCAAAGACCCATGAGCCAACATGCTCCCGCATTAAGAACTATAGAAAAAGAAACAGGTCTCTTAGGAAAGATAGTAAGACCATTATCTGGGGCATTACTTCCTGCAACAGATCCTGAAAAAGATGGTTTAATCAAACGAGAAAATCTTGGAATGATTAAAGGTAGAACGAGAAGAGCTCAATTAGATATGGCAAAAGAATATGGTATTGAAAATCCACCCAATGCCGGCGGGGGTTGTTTACTAACCGATCCAGCTTTTGGATTACGTGCAAAAGATTTGTTCAGCCACACAGAAACACCGACAATAAATGATGTTGATCTGTTAAAAATTGGAAGGCAGTTTAGACTTGACGAGGAAACAAAACTTGTAGTTGGAAGAAATAAAGATGAAAATGAAATGATAAAAGCAATCGCTTTACCTAACGATATTTTGTTAGAATCACGAGATCATATGGGTCCTGTATCGATACTACGTGGAAAAAATGCCGACAAGTTTATCGAATTGTCCTCTTCAGTTACTGTGAGATATTCAGACGCTCCAAGAGATGAGAGAAGCTACGTATCAATAAGTAAGGGCCAAGAAAAAGATGAGGTAATCTCAGAGTGTGCAACCGAAGAATCTTACATTAAATTTAGAATCTAGGCGTGAAATTTTACTACTATTAGGAAAAACTAAAGAAGAGTTTTTGAAGGAGTAGATCGCATTTTCATCAAGGATGCAAAAGCAAGAAAACCCCACTTATTTGAAGGCAATCACCATACGTGATGTCAGTGATGTTCATTCCATAAAGGAAGACATCAAAAAGGGGATGATTTTGATTTTAAGAGTAACACCATTGGCTCAAAAAGATGTCGACCAACTCAGAAAAGTGGTGGAAGATTTGTATTCAATTGCAAAGACTTCCAATGCAGACATTGCAAGATTAGGAGAGGAGAGAATAATTGTTGCGCCTTCTGGTATAAAAATTTGGAAACCTGAGTACGATCTAAAATAATTTTATTGCTTCTTGTACTTGGGGATAATGAGCCGGTACTCTGTACATTCTTCTGATATTCATTGCAAGATTTTCAGATTTTTTCCTTTCTCCATGATTGACAAGTACTCTGCGAAGTTTTGGCCTTAATCTTTGAACAAATGACATTAATTGATTATAATCACTATGTCCACTAAACCCATCTAATTTTTCCACGCTACTATTTATGGTTACAACTTCAACTTTGCCTTCTTTGCCAAGCATTGATACTTGTTTTGAGCCATCCAAAACTCTTCGTCCTAATGTTCCGTTCACTTGATAAGAGACAAACAATACTTTGTTCTTTTTGTCCGGAGCTATGTTTTTGAAATATTCCAAAACAGGTCCTCCCTCTAACATTCCAGAAGTTGCTAGAATAATACATGGAGAATTTTCTCTTAATGGTTCTTCTCTTGCGTCGGCATGTTCAATATTTGTAAAATACTCTGAGTCAAATGGATTGTCATCTGTTTCTAAAATTTTCTGTTTTAATTCTCTTGCAAGATATTCAGGATATGATTCATGTATTGCAGAAGCTTCTGAAATCATTCCTTCAGTAAAAACAGGTGCTTCGACCATCTCTCCAGATTTCATATAATGATCAATCACCATCATTATTTCTTGTGCACGTCCCACCGCAGGAATTGGGATAAGAATTTTTCCTCCATCTGCAAGGGTATTATTTACTGCATTGATGAAAGCGGATTCAACTTCTTGTCTAGTTGGTTGAATGTCTTCTTTCAAGCCATATGTGCTTTCAATTAACAAAGTTTCAACCCTAGGAAAATTCCAACTTGCAGCTTCAAACAATATACTTTTTCCAAATTTTATATCCCCGGAATAAACAAAGTTATGATCTCCGTTACCTATATGGAAATGACATAAGGCCGAACCAAGGATATGTCCTGCATTTGCAAATACCAATTTAATATCCGGAGAAATATCAGTTACCGTTCCATAAGGCAGGGTTATGGTTTGTTTCATTATTTGCTTTACGTCTCGTTCAGAATAAATTGGAACTCGACCTTGAGCTGCTGCGACTTTGATGGCATCTAATTGTATTAGATTCATCATAGGAAGAGTTGGTTCGGTACAATAAATGGGACCTTTATAGCCATATTTGCAAAGTGCAGGAAGGAAACCAGTATGATCCAAATGTGCATGTCCTATTACTACTGCATCAAGATCATCTAAGGTGATATCGAGTGAATCTAGCCTAGGATATGCATCCATTGGAGATCTAGCGCCAGGGTTAATTCCACAATCAATCAAAATTTTACTTTCAGAAGTTGATAATAGCATGGAGGATCTACCTACTTGACCAAACCCTCCAAGGGTAAATAGAGAGACTTCCGTTCTTTGAGACAATCTAGGTCTGAAAATTTCATCTCCAATCTCCTTTAGTTGTCTATTTCTATCTCCGGCAGATTGTTTGAGAGTTGCATTGATTGTCTGAATGGTACGAGATGGTATTGTAGTAGCCTTTCTAATGCGTATTTTCCAACCTGTTTTTTCAGTTATATCTGCATGATTGAATTCTTTTGCATTTCTTTGAAGTAACCATGGTCTTTTAGCTTCAATTGAAATTTCACCACATGCAGTATCAAAAAGTGTCCCTTGGAGTTTAGCATCTTCTGGAACACATTCTGCAATTATTCGTCTAGCCTCAGCCTCTGGTTTTCTGATAGATTCATCAGTTCTAATAACGATACGTTTCTTGATTATGTTCACAAGACTTGAAATTATTTCATTATGTTCTAAAAGATAACGTGGTGAATTTGTATAAAGAGCAATTCTCGGTCCTTCATATTCTATTTTTGTGAGACTAGCTTCCTTAGGTATACTTTGCAGTATGGTGGCCATTATGTTTTGGCTTTCTGGTATTTCTTTTTCTTGAAGCTTCTTTTGCATTAAATCACTATAGTATGATTGGATTTGTTAGTTCGTTAAATTTCTAAAGT
>Ga0307378_10000762_pt1 | contig 54468 bp, 77 predicted proteins | sample UN1MG_FD_202238 | JGI IMG/M metagenome (GOLD analysis project Ga0307378, IMG submission 202238) | Soil microbial communities from Risofladan, Vaasa, Finland - UN-1 | ecosystem: Environmental > Terrestrial > Soil > Coastal area > Acid sulfate soil | place: Finland: Risofladan, Vaasa | collected... | reverse complement strand
TGTGGACAACCAATCTGTACTTCCGCCAACCGTGTACACAAAGCATGGTGAAATTGTCAATTCAGAATTAGGGGATGATGCTGTTGTGATTGACCCCAATGGAAGGTATCCATTCCAATACAGGGTCACAGTCCCCAACGGAAGTCCTACAAACGCATATCATGTTGCGGTTATCATGCTTCAGGCTGATTCCTCATTCTTTGCAAATTTCAGGCCGTATGCGTATGGATATTGGTCAGCTGGTGGCTCCAAATATTTGAGGTGGATTCTGAAAAATGGGACATCAGCTGGTTCGACAGTGCTGTATGATAGCGGGAATGTGTACTGCCCTTACACGAGTAACACCTGGATTTTTGGATCTTGGGGCAGCATACCTTCCCATTCCAACATTGGCCAGTTGTATCGCCTTGAAATTTATGGGGCGGCAGCTTTTGAAGTTGCTTCCAACTTTGTCTTGAGAGGTGTGGCGCACTTGATACAATATACAAATTATGCGCCAACGGTTTAAGGTTGAATCCCAAATAAATAAACAATCGCAAAATAATTTGGAGGTGAAAAGATGAGCGACAGAAAAGAAACAGTGAAGGAAACAGGGAAAGTGTTGGACATCAACGAGTATGTCAACAACATCAAGGCCGGGAAGGTAGATGACCCGACGGTCAAGTTGCTCCTGGAGAAGCATGAAGTTGTAATGAGGCAAGTCCAGGAAGCGGGCGGAAACATCCAACGTGCCGAAAATGAGCTGAAGAAGATGAAAGCTGATGCCCAATCATTGATTGGTCGTGCCCAGGAGTTATCCGAGTTGGTCAACTTGTTCGGATCAAAGCACGCATCTGAAGGCGGTCCGGCCCAACCCGTGGAATTGAAAACGGTGGCAAACCCAAGCGAAATGCCCGGTGAAAAGGGGGAATAAAGCAATGGCGCAAACATTGAAGCTGGGCGACCAAGGCCCAGAGGTTTCACACCTTCAGAATTTGCTCAAGCAAAATGGGTACTATGATTGCCCTGACTGTAAGGTTGACGGCGATTTTGGTGGGCTGACTGAAGCAGCCGTTCAAGAATTTCAGGGCGGCCACATCGACAAGAACAAAGAGCCGTTGAAGCCGGACGGCGAAGTGGGTGAAAAGACGTGGTGGGCCTTGATGAATCCACACGGAGCACCACAAAAATCTGGAATCAGCGCAGTTATACCGATGGGCACCACCGTGGTCCGGTCCACCATCCTGGATTTGGCCCTGGAGTATCATGCCAACAACACCCGTGAAATTCCAGACGGGTCCAATGGCGGCGACGGCGTGGACGAAATCACGGGCGGTTGGAAAGCTGCCTGGTGCGCCATGTTCGTGTGTTGGGTCATCTACAAGGCTACAGGGATGAAGCCATTCAAAAAGGAAAGGGAAGCGGCTTGCCGGAATCTTCACAAAATAGCCAAAGAAAATGGCTGGTGGAGGGACAAAGAGGATTACACGCCACTGCCCGGCGACATCTTCATCATGTTGTATGAAGGCAAGGACGGAAAGCCCAACGGAAAGGGACACACCGGATTTGTGGTCAGCGTGTCAGAAGATGGCACCGAGTTCAACACAGATGAGGGCAACTGCGGCAACCGGGTCAAACTGGGAAAGCGTAAAATGAGCCAACATTCACTCAAGGGATTCATCAACTTTTATCCGGCTGACGAGCAACCTGAAAAGGTGGAGCGGCGGATTGTTTCGGCGGCGGCGGTTGCCGGAATGGGCACGAGGTGAATCATGGTTACCGTGATGTTGGTTCTCAAGAAGATATGGGAAGGCATTCAGGTGGCCGGGGCGTGGTGTTGGAAAAACAAATATGTTCCTGTGGCTGTGATATCGGCCATAATCGGGGCAATCCTGTACCATGAAGCCACCGATGAGCCTGACGGACCGGCACAAAATGTTCCGCCCAAACGGACCAATCATGTGAAAAAGGCCAAAAAGGCCGTGAAAGACATCCACGACAAGGTGGAAGCGGAACACAAGCCTGAGATGGATAAGCTGGACCAGGATGAAGAAAAGATCGACCAGGCCGAAAAAATCCACGATGAAGAAACACGCCTGAACTCACTTGCGGAGTTGGGCCAAGCTTTCCGGGACCGGCGGAAAAACAGGGAAGGGGACGGAACATGAGACGGTTTACCAGCCAAATCGCAATTCTAGTGGCAGCCCTGCTGCTTTTGTCGTCCATGCCCATGGGGATTCATGCGGATGAGGGCGATGGCACCAAAATCACCACCGGACGCATCCTGGCCATCATGGAAGGAACACCAGCACCTTTCAGCGGAATCCTGGTGTCTGAAGATGTCTTCACCGAGTATTTACAATTGGAAGTTGAGTTGGAGCGGGAAAGGCTGAGGAATGAGATGCTCACCCAGGAATTAGAACAGACCCAAACAGCCTTGCTCTTGCAACTCAGGGAATGCCAACGTGAGCGTGACGAGTTGGCCGCCACCCTGGCAAATCCGAGATGGATTGACCGACCTGAAACCAACAGGTGGATCGGATTGGGCATGGGAATAATCGTCACGGCAGGAGCAGTAAAGTTGGCAGGGGAGTTAGACTGACAAAAGATCAGCCAAGAATAGCGGGGGTGATAAGTTGGACACGTGGAAATTCATATCAGATTTGTTGATTAATAACTTGGCGGTTGGTGTGATAATCATGGAAACAATCGGGCTTGTTTACATGTTCCGCCAGTACACAAAAGCGAAAGATGACTGCACGAAAGCATACCAACAAGTCATCCCTGCTGTTGATGAATTGAAAAAGACTATTGACCTGATCATCCAATTGAGCAAATGATAAATCAAGGGTGGAAGGAATTGTACAAATGAAATTGTTCAAGAAAAGGGAAAAAGGGAATGGGCACGACAAGGGCGATAAGCTGGAAAAAATAGAGTGCGAAACGGAAGGGAAGGACAACGCCAGTTGCAAAGAAGTGTTGACAAATTCTGTAATTGAGTTGCACTCTAAAATCAAAGTGATGCGCCAGATGGCCATGGACGGTGACATATCACTCCCTGCTAAGTCTGTCAAAGAATAGCGGCCAGTCACCGTTTAATCGGTGGCCGCCAAATAAGACTACAGGGAGTGTTATGTGAAAATATTCATCAATAACAATAATATAGTTCTCACCGGATTTGATGCCAACTTCATACGTGAGTTGGATGACGTGATGAGCTATTATGTGAGCGGATATTATTTTGCGCCCGCATTCAAAGAGGGGAAGTGGGATGGCAAAATTAGATTGCTCAAGCACAACCGGCGGCTGGGTTATACCTTGCCCGCCGGTGTCTTTTCCATTCTTGAAGGTGTGATACAAGAGCACAATCTCACGCCTGAATACCTGGACCGGCGACAATATCCAAGCCGGAATCTGAATATTGAATGGGGCGGTCCTGAGCTGCGAGATTATCAGTTGGGGGCGGTCCGGGCGATGTTCTGTGATCGTGGCTTACAAACTGGAAAGGCTATGATCAAAATGCCTGTTCGGTCCGGGAAAACAATGACTGCTGCCTATGCTATCCACAAGTTGAAAACCAAATCCATATTCCTGGTGAATTCCGATCTTTTATTCAAGCAAACTGTTGCCTTGTTCCAAAACGTCTTGTTGGGCGTGAAAATAGGGGCGATTGGCGACGGGTTGTGTGACCCTGGAGATGTGACCGTTGCCACACTTCAATCGTTGATGCGGATGAGTCCGAAACAGTTGAGCGAAATCACCAACGAGATGGGCATCACCTTCATCGATGAGGTGCACCATATGAAATCTGCGGACCGTTGGCGCCAGATAGTTAGTGGATTTGAATCATACTACAAAATTGGCCTGTCAGCGACTGTGGATGTAAACCCAGAAAAAGAAAACAGCAAAGGGGCCATATGGCTCAGGGCGGCGACGGGTCCAATTGGATATGAGATTTTCATGGATGACCTGATGTTGGCCGGTCACTTGGTCCGTCCACATATATTCTTTGTGGACGCTGGAGCGGAGCAAATCAAAGGGAAGTGGGCGACGGGCGTGTACAAAAAAGCCGTGGTTGAGAATAAGGCCAGGAATTCAGCTGTGATCAGAATAGCGCAAAAGTGCGCTGAGTCCGGGCTGAGGACGTTGGTACAAACGACGCAAGTCAAACACATGAAGACGTTGGCGAAGCACATGAAGTGCGAGATGATATATGGAAGTGTCAGCTCAAAGAATAGACAACAGATCATTTCACGATTCCGGGCCGGTGAGACCATGATAATGGTTGGCACTGTGTTCGGGGAAGCGGTTGACATACCGGAGTGCGAAGTGGTCATCAACGCTGAAGGGGGCACGGATGACATATCCACTCTACAGCGTTTGAGGAATCTGACGCCGTGTCCGGGGAAAGCCGGAGCACTTGTGATTGAATTTGCTGACTTCCACAACCGATACATGGCCAAGCAAGCTGCTGCCCGCCTGAAGACCTACAGAGCAGAAAAGGCGTTCAGGGTGGGTGTGGTTAAGGATTACACCAAGTTTGATCCGGCGACGGCCATCAAGGGGGGATTATAAGGATGGCCGGAATACAATTTGATCTATCCAATTTCAACATGGATGTGTTGGCCAAAGACACGCCAAGGTTGCTGGAGGTTCTGGACCCACATGAGTTCCAGTTATTAATGGTGTTGTGTAAGATTAAGTCCAACGGGGAAGCTACACTCATGGAGGCGTCAAAATATCTTACAGGTGCCACAAAAGCCGATGCGCTCAAGATAGTCAAATCCATGACTGAAAAAGGGGTGTTCAAGGACACCAAAAGCGGGGCCGATCTATCCCAATCAGGATTCCAGCCGACCACCACATTGGCATACGCAAAAATTAAAGATTCCAAAGGCGACCACATAAAGAGCGGGAGTGGTGACAAAAAACCTATTGAAAAACAACCAGTTAAAAGAGTGAAAGAACCACAAAAAATGCCAATGGACCCACCCAAACCTCATAAAAAACAACCAGTTACGACACAAAAAAGTGGTGCCGTAAGTATTAATATTAAAACAAAATCTTCTGAAGACATAATACCTTCCCCAGCTAAAGCAGGGGAAGGGCAGCGCATTCCAACAAGATCAAAAGTGCTTCATGATCCGCTGGAGGTCGTGCCTGAAAAACCCAAGACGGCGGGAAAGCCAAAGAAGCTGGATTTGAAAACACCATGGTTGGTCCGGCTGAAGTCAACGGACAAAGGAATCAGGACCAGTGCTGAAAAACAAGTCGGAAGCATGTATGCCAACATTTACAAAAAGGCCAGGGAAATGTTGTTGGGTGGCAAAAAATTCTTTGTGGGGGAAAAATCCTACAAGCAATTTGCCCAGTTGTACGTGATCTGTAATGAGTATGATATCAAGTTCGTTGAGTACATCACCTGGACCTATAACAATTTGCAGGATTGGGACAAGTCGCCTGTTGAATTTCCGCCAGTGGATTGGTTGTTGCGGGAAGGGAACATTCAGAAATTTCAACTCAGGAAAAGAGGGAAGGGCGATGGGTCATCGAAAGTTGGCGATGCCTTCAGGACCGGCCTGAAAAATCCGGCATTGCCTGACATTTTGAAAAAGGGCGGATTTGACCTGGACGGGGACCAGATCAAGTTTGTGGAGTCAATAGCAAGACAGCGCAAGATCGGGATTGAGGCGGATTGCGAGCCTGACCTTGAAGCTGCGGTCAAACATGCCATGGCACATGGTTGCCCGGACATGTGATTGTGCATACGTTATCACATTCAAAAATGGACAAAAAATGAGTGCAGTTGCGTATGCATAAGTGACTGAAAAGTTTGAATTCATCGATGCAATTTGGAGGTGTGTAAAAATGGCATGGTATGCTTGGTTGATTTTGGGATATTTTCTTGTGGGTGTTAGGTTCGGAATCGTGGGTGTTAATTACATGCGCAAAAGTGACGGTTGGGACCGGACCAGCATGGCATCAAAAGTGATCGTGATCGTGATCGTGGTCCTCATTTGGCCGATATCAATTGTGTATGACCGGATGAAAGAGCGGGAAGCGGAAAAGCTGGCCAAGCGTTATCCGTCCACCCCAGCCGGGTTGGTTGTGCCTGACGGGAAGGGCGGGCATGAAGTTATCCATTTTGGACGGCGGGATCAGGAATGATTTTTGACAAATTAGATGCGAAGTCATATGCCATCCGAGCCAAGATGGTTGGAGGGTGCCATATTTGTGGCGGGTCCGGGGTGATCGTTGGTGATCTCAAAGAGGCCACGCCCAAGGGAAGCGAATGTGACTGCGTGAAGAAATGGAACAGGATTCACCAGATGATCCGGGCCGGGATTCCTTATGAATATTGGGATGTGTTGAAATTTGATTTTTCTGGCACGAGAAACAAGATGAGCGTCAACGCTGTCCAGAGGTATGTGAATCACCTGGATCGTGCCAGAGACAACGGCTTGAACATGTTCCTGTCTGGAAATGTTGACGCAGGTAAAACAACGGCGGGGTGTTACGTGGCTGTGTCGGCCATCGAGCAAGGCATGAGTTCATTTTATGTTGTGCTTGAAAATCTATCCGGGTGGTGGCTGGAGGTCGTCACGTCCGGCGGGGAAGCTAAAAAAGATGCCATCTTGGAGTTGGAATACATCGAGCAAATTGATGTGCTGATAATTGACGAGATGGGCAAGGAATCCGGCAAGGACGGCGGCCATGTTAGGAGCCAGCTGGACACATTGCTCCGGGCCAGAATAGCCAACGGGCTGCCTTTTGTGTGTATAAGCCAGATGGACATTGCCGGAGTTCAAGAAAAGTATGGAAAGCCATTGGCCTCACTCCTGACGCAGAGGGTGAAGCATTTGACGTTCATGTCGGAAGGTTTCAGGCCCAAGACGCAATCCACCTGGGCGACAATGTTGGAGGGGGAATAATGGCCCAGCAGATAGATGTTGAATATGAGAAGCAGATTATTGCCACAAGTTTGAAGGACATCCGATATTTGCAAAGGGCGGTCGCAGCCCTGAAGGAATACCAATTCAGCAACAAGCAGTTGGATTGGATTTGGAAGCAAATCGTGTCGCAGTATGTGACGCACCATGAGTTGATGCCCAGGAAAAAAGCAATCAGGCTAATCAAGGCGGAATTCCCAGAGCGGTCCAAGTCACAACCGTATATGGATACAAATATTGAGCTGTTCGACTCAACGCAGAATATGGCTAACACATCGATGGAGGAGTTGAACAGATTCATTAAGCACCAACACATGAAGACGGCGATGAGCGATGCCGCAGAATTGTTGAAGCAGGGGAAGGTTGAAGATGCTTGGAACACGTACAGGGAAGGGGCGGCACTCCAGGCCGCAGCTGAGGCCAATCGTGAGGATTGGTTCAGCCGGTTGGACGAAAGGCAGGCAATCAGGCGGGCACAAGCCAAGGCCGGGGTCACCAGTCGTGTTCCATCATCAGTCAGATACCTGGACAACCACCTGGACGGCGGATTGGCACCGGGTGAACTTGGAATTTTGATTGGAGTGACCAGCATTGGTAAATCATCGATGTTGGTGCAATTTGCATATGGGGCGGCGGTCCGGGGAAGCCACGTGTTGTATGTGGCATTGGAGATGAGGCGTGATCAGATCGAATCAAAGCTGGATGCCAAGCTCACGCAGATAGATTCACGCAAGTTCAAAACACACGATTTTGACCGTGGTGAGTTGATCAGAATAGAGCGGTCAAAGGACCGGATACAGAGGATGCCAAAGAGGATTCTCAAGGACAAGCTACACGTGGCCAGTGTCCCTGTCCAAAAGTGTGATGTGAACATTATCCGGGGGATGATAAAAGATCGGTTGGCGGTCGGAATTCCGACTGACCTGGTGGTGGTTGATAGTGGTGACCATCTTGTCCCAACCCGGCGGGCGGAAAATTACAGGGTCACGCACACGATGGCCTATTGGGATATGAAGGGGCTGGCTGAAGAGTGCGATTGTGGTGTTTGGTCGAGCACGCACGCACCCAAGGAATACAAGAACAAAATCATTTGGTATGCGGAATCTGTGGCGGAATCATATGACAAGGCCAGGATATCAGATGTAGCCGTGACCATGGGTTGTACACTTCAAATGCGGGACATCACCCCATACCCAGAGTTGGCGATGGTCCTGGCCAAGAACAGGGACGGCGAAGTGCCCAGGACGTGGCTCAAGATGCAGGCCAGATATTCCACTTGCACTTTCATCGAGATTGACGAGTTGGAAAAATCCAAATTCCAAAAGCAAGAGGAAAAGAAAATATGACATGCCAACATGCACGGGTAAATGCTCAAAACATGCATACGTTTTTGCAGACAGAAACAGCGGAAATTTGCATGCATCGACGTATGCAGCGTGTGTTAGGTAATGGGATTTTACAACGTGCCAACATGTGCGGCGAAATACATGCGAGGACATGGCGTTGAGAATTCGATTTGACTTTGAAGATTACATTGAGCGGAACATCCCGGTCAACAATCGAAAGCACATGTCCAGCGACAAGGAATTCAACGTGGATTGCCCCAATTGCGGGGACCAGGAGCACTTTGATTTCAGCGTGGCCAAGCAGAGGGGGAAGTGCTGGAAGTGCGATTGGGGGTGCAACGGGCTACAATTCATTATGGCTGTGGAGGCGTGCGACCGGGCGACGGCGATGCGCATTGTCAGGGAGCGGGTCAGGATTTTTGGGACCGACACTGACCTGGATGCCCTGAAACGGGCGATTGACACCGCAGCGGTCCGAGTGATTCCTGATCCTGAGATTATCAGCCATGACCTTCCGAAACAATACAAGCCCATATTCAATAAGCGGACCATGAAGGCGGCCATGCCAATCTATCTCAAAGACCGGGGAATTGAAGTCAAGACGGCGATGAGGTTCAAACTAGGGTTGTGCCAGGGTGGACGCTATGGTGGGCGTGTGATTGTACCTGTACATTGCGCTGGGGTCCGATCTTTTATTGCCAGAGATGTCACCGGGACATCTAACAAAAAATATCTCAATCCACCGGATGCGTCCTTCAGCCACTTGCTATTCAATTATGACCATTGTCGTGAGAGTGATATGATCACCTTGGTCGAGGGCGCATTTGACGTTATGAAGTTGTGGCAGGCAGGAATTGATGCCATTGCGCTGTTTGGGAAGTCCTTGGGCGACGGGCAATTGGCATTGCTTCTGGATAGCAGGATTGAAAAGGTCAGGATCATGTTGGACGATGACGCATATAAAAAATCGTTGGAGGTGTCGAAAGCATTGGGGGCGTTATTCGAGATTGAGTTGATTGAGCTTCCGGCTGGCCGTGACCCGGCTGATTTGAGTCGCAAAGAGGCACAGGCATGCATGTTGAAATCACGTCCGGCGGCGACGGCTGAGTTGGATTATATCACCGACACCTTAAAAAATTTGTAGCATCAGGCCACATTCCTTCCACACTTCATTGTGAGGTGTAATTTTTTCCTTGCCTTGTCGCTGATTTTAGGTTATAATGTAAAATTGGTCCGCATAATCGGGCCGACAATAATCAAAAGGAATCGGTGATAATGACACCAAATTTTCACAAAAAAGTATTTAATTTCAAGCCATTCGGCAATATTCTGTTTAGACACAAAAAACAAACCCCACTACCTATCCACACCGGAAGCCAATTTTGGCCCTTTTTACCTTTTGCCTTTTTGAAAAGCCGGTCTACACCAAAAAAAAGTTGCCCAGTAAATGATTGTTTTTATGGATCTTGTAAAAAAAGTTTGGTCCTTGGGCGATTTTTTTCTTGCCTTTCCATTCAAGATCAGCTATACTTGTATACATGGTCGAAAAAACCAAATACAAATCAAAAGTGGGAAGCGAAATGAGCTTCAAACAAATCGACAAGAATGGTAATGTGAAAATTGAGTGCAAAGAGTGCGGACGTTATTACCACCAACTCAGCGTACATCTTAAATCAGCCCACGGAATCGACGTTGCCGAGTACAACCTCAGGCATCCGGGTGAACCAACCATATCAGAATACGCAAGCCAGCGGGTCAGCCAGGCCCAAAAGGGTGTCAAGCGCACCAAGGTCGCCACCGACCTTATTCAGCAGCCAGAAGTTCAGGACGGCGCCAACGGCGATCACAACGGATTCAACCCAGACGCACCACTTCAGATCGGACCGGCCAGCCTGTACGTCAGAAAGGATGTAACAGAAGCGGACAAAAAATACATCCCGGACCACGATGAAAATTATCAGCTTGACATGGATGTTTTCACGGTCTTGGCGGTTGGAATTGAAGAGGGCGACAACACGCTGGTTCATGGACCCACGGGCTGCGGCAAGTCGGCTGCTTTCCTGGAGTTGGCCAGCATTCTCAACCAGCCGGTCCGCAGAGTCAATCTCAACGGCGACATCCGGGCAGCTGATTTCACCGGCGAAAAAGTGTTGGACGTGGATGAGAATGGAAACAGCGTTGTGGTCTGGAAGGATGGCGTGCTGCCGGAAGCGATGCGCAAAGGATATTGGCTGTTGCTTGACGAGATGGACGCTGCTCAACCCCATATCCTTTTTGTCCTTCAGGCGGTCCTGGAGCGTGGCGGCAAGCTCACTCTCACCGGGAACAACGGTGAAGTCATAGAACCACACCCCAATTTCCGGGTTGTGGCCACCGCAAACACCATCGGAAGGGGCGACGACACCGGCCTGTACACCGGCACCAACGTCCTCAATGAAGCATATCTGGACAGGTTCGGAGTGGTCCTCAAGGCCGATTATGTTGAAAAGTCCATTGAGATCAAAATTGTCAAGTCCAAGACCGGGGCCGATCATAGCATGGCCCAGAAGATGGTTGAAGTTGCCCAGGCCATTCGGGGAGCATTTGAACAAGAGCAGTGTTATTGCACCTGCTCAACCCGCAGACTGATCGAGTGGGCCGGGAAAGCTATCAAGCTGAACAACATCCGCCTGGCCGCCAGGATCACCATCTTGGACCGGATGTCCAAGGATGATGCGATGTTCGTGGATGGAGTTATCCAGAGGATCATGGGGTGCTAAAGCACCCTAAGTCCTTGATTTTATGGGGAATTGAAAATGTTAAGTAAAATCAACAAGTTAAGTGGTTTTTGGTCCTTTCGACGTTTTGGCCTATTAAAAGACCGGGCTACACCAAAAAAAAGTTGTCTTGTAACTTGTTGGATTTATGGATATTGTAAAAAAAGTTTGGACCTTGGGTGTTTTTTTTCTTGCCTTTTCATTCAAGATCAGCTATGATATTAAACATGGCCGGAAAAAACACAAAAGGGGACACGAAAATGAAAGCAAAAAGAACCATGGAAAGCAAGTGGGAAAAAATCGCCCGGACGTTCAGCAAGCGGGCCACGGTCCACGTCAACACCCAGACGCTGAATTGCGCCACTGACGGGGCCACCATCTACCTTCCTGCCAACGCAGACAAGTTCAAAGGGGCGGATCAGGCGGTCATGGAAGGTCTGTTGGATCACGAGTGGGGCCACATCGAGCAAGAGGAAATTTGGAAAGCCCAGGGACAGCGCACCCCATTAGACTACATGAGAGCGGCCACCCCCAAATACAAAGTGTTTTTCAACGCCATCGAGGACACCAGAATAGAGCGCAGCCTCAGCGCACGTTATCCGGGAGTGGCCACCAACCTGGACACCATGAATGATAGGCTCACCAGCGATTTGGTCAAAGAATTAAGCGCCAATCCAGGACAGGCCAACCCCAACTACATCATCGCCATTGGGCTTTCCTTCCGGGCCACCGGCAGATCCACTTCCTGGCTTCCTGAGTCATACAACCTGATCTTGGACAAAATTCAGCCGGAAATAGAGCGGGCCAAAACCGTTGAGGCACCGGCGGACGTTGACCAGCTGGTCACTGACATCTTGGGCAGACTGAGTGATGCCAAGGATGAGTTGGGGCAGAATCAGGGAAGCGGCGACCAGGAGCAGGGCGACAAGGAACAGGGAAACACCGAGCAAGACGAACAAGGCCAGGACGGCGACCAGGACCAGGACGGCGACCAGGACCAGGACGGCGACCAGGACCAGGACGGCAAAGGGGAAGCGGACCAGGACGGCGACCAGGACCAGGACGGCGACCAGGACGGCGACCAGGACACCGAGCAGGACACCGAGCAGGAGCAGGACGGCGACCAGGGTGTTGATGCCGGATTGTCCGCAGAGCACGATGGCGATGATATGGGCGGCGACCAGGACGGAAGCGGCAAGGGGAAGGGGACCGATGAAGATTTCACCTCAAATCCCAACAGCGATGAGAGCGGTGCCAGCGGGAATGGGATGCCCCAGGCCACTCAGGAAGCACTGGACATCTTGGAGCAAGCGGAAAAAGAGCAGCCCAAGCCCACTGAGACCGATCTCAAGCAGAAGATCAAAGATGAACTGAAGACCAAGGCGATGGAGTTGGCCAAGCGCAGCAACGATCACATCCCCTCACCCAAGGTTTTGGACCGGGACAAGTGGGACGTTCGCACCCACACCTCATCAGACAGCGCAGCCCTGGACCACTACAGCAGACTCAAAACGGAAGCGGGAAAGGCCACCGGAGCACTCAAGGCCAGACTCACCACGCTGCTCAAGGTCAAGGCTCAGGCGGTCCGGGTGGGCGACCAGGAAAATGGTCAAATTGATCCTTCCACACTTTACAGCACCAAGACCGGAAACAAAAGAGTGTTCACCAAGACGATGCCAGGACAGAAGTTGGACGTGGCCGTGAGCATCCTGGTTGACCAGAGCGGGTCCATGAGCGGTCGTGATAACAGGATTGGACACGCCAAGGTCGGGATGATAGCGATTGCGGAAGCGTTGAATGGCCTGAACATTCCTTTCGAGATTTGCGGACATCACACTTATCGGGCCGGATATAGTGCGTGGGATGAGCCCAAAGAGGAAATGAAATATTACAACAGATTTGTTGGGATCACCCACTACACCCACAAGGCGTTCGGGGAAAAGTTCAATGCCACTGTGAAGACCAGGATTGCGATGATGGACACCAACGGCTGCAACGTTGATTCAGAAGCGATCATGCACACGGCAAAGCGGCTGGCGGCTCAACCCCAGCACCGCAAGATCATGATAGTCCTCAGCGACGGAAAGCCCAACGTCAGCATTGGGGACAATTACAAGCAGTATCAGGCCACCAGGGACGTGGTCAAGGAAATATCTGATGCGGGCATCGAGGTTTATGGGCTGGGAATTCAGACCGATCACGTGCGGAATTTTTACCCTGACTGGGACGTGGTCAACAGCGTGGGTGATCTTCCGGCCAAGCTTTTCAAGATGATCATAAAATACCTCATGGCCTAATAAAGAAACACACAAGAGGGGACAAGGAAATGTTTCAAGAAGCAGACAAGATAACAAGGCTGGCGGATGCTACAGGTTGGAAGTTTGAAGCACTTAGAAAACAAACGATTGTGGCAATCAAGATTTACAAGCAAATGTACGGTTGCGGGCTGAAAGAGGCAAAAGACGATGTGCGTGCTTGGCAGGATTGGGTATTCAAGAATCACCCGGATTGGGAGTGGCAAATACACGCCATCGGGGAAGGGTCTGACGTTCAGAGGGCCACCGAGTTATTCATGAAGATCAGGCCCAACGGCGAGCATGGAATTGGGTGGCACCGGGACATGGTTGTTTCATTTCAACAGGCCTGGGAAAAGGACGGGGCTGTTGGTTGGGGTGTTGGAGCACTGGAAAAGGTTGTTGAGGACAAAATGGTCACTGGCAGCTTAGAAGATGTGAGGACCAAATTCCAGAGGGGGAATTGATATGCCTTCAATAGATGACATCAGGAAAATGCTACAACAGCAAGAAGCGGGCGGAAAGGTCCGGGAAGGAATATTTGAGGGGACCATGTCTGCCACGATGGCAGTTTTGACCGGTGTAATCATCGGTGTTGTCGCCCAGACGACATTGGTCAGGTGGAAGCGCAAATTCAAATTCCGGGAAGGTGGAAAAACTGATGTGAATGTCCAGGCCCAAACGGTGTCGATTCACGACATGGAATTCAAGTTTGGGAAGCATCAATTTGCGACCGTGAAGTGGTTGGCCCTTCACCGGCCTGACTATCTAATGTGGCTGGTGGACAAGGCGGATATGTTCAAGGATTCACCAGACATCACCAAGGTGTTCCAGGCTGCTTTGGGGTGGGCGGAACACGTCAAGGATCAAGACATGAAGCCAAAGTGTTTTGGCGAGTTCTCACAGGAAGCATCTGACGTGGGCGGCGGTCCGGGGTGCGATTCTGGGTTGTGCGAATTCTATTTTGCTTGCCAAGCGCACCGACCATCTAAGGTGTTTGGGGAGATGGTAAAGGAATGCCAAATGGCCCAGAAGCGTGGCGAGTTTGTTGACATCGGAAGTTTGAGAGTTGCGGCCGGGAAGCACTGGCCGACCATAACAGATTCCATGTTTGCAAAAATACGGGAAGCTGCCGACAATTACGCCAGCGGCCACCAAAATAACAAATAATCAAATGGAGGAAATGAATATGGCAAAAGTGGAAGCAGATGCGTTGTTTGAAGAGCATTACAGGGTCATAAGACGGGGCGCAAGGAAACACGCATGGAATCATCGTGGAGTCGGAGCCATATTGGGTTTTGAAGATTTGGTACAAGAGGGACTGATTGCGGCATGGAAGTCGCTCAGCAGGTATGATGCGGAAAAGTCCCAGGTGTCCACGTACACGTGGAATGTGATTTGGAGACATCTCCAGGGAGTGCTGGGGAAGGAAATGGCCCAAAAGCGGATGTTACACGGATGGCTTCAAAATGATGAAAGCGGCGAGTGGGAATACAAGGCGTGGCCGCAGCTTCCATCATACAATGAGCAGGTGATTCTTGAAAAGGCGGACACCACAAGTGACGTCAGGGGGTCAAGAGGTTCATATTGTTCTATGTTGGATGACCCTGTGTTGTGCGAGTATATTGAGAATGCCACGCCAAACCCGGATCAGGCATATGAGTGGAGCAAAGAAGATCAAATCACAGCCCTGCTCAGATTGCAAGTGCTTTACAGGCTTGGGGGCTGGGAAGGTAAAGTGTTCATGGCCAAGGTGACACCGCCTGACCCGGATTTTACCAGCAATGTCGAAATAGCCAATTTGCTTGGGCTAACTGTGAATCAGGTGAATTGGTCTTTGATAAAAATCAGGGGGGTGGTCAACGATGTGATCCAGCTTAACAAATAAGGGTACAGGAACACAAAAAACAAGTGTAACAGGAACAACAGACCGAAAAAAAACTATGGAGGTGACAAGATGAGTGATGAGAAAAAAGTGCCAGCTTGCGCAGGGATGCATGAGGTTGGTGACGAATGTGATGGCAATCCGGCGACCGATGAAAAGCCGTGCGGATTCCGTGACAACTGCATGGCCGTCAAAGCGGTGGCCCTGTCCGATGGCGTGTCTGATGCGCAGCTGCCCGATTGGGTAGGCGAGCAGGATTTGTCTGAGGTCGTGAAAAAGGGCAAGGCAATTCTGGAAGGCACCACCGAGGATGAGCCGGAAAGCGTTGAAGAAGACACCGAGGATGCCACGGATGCCACCGAGGAATCGGATGCCACCGAGGACACCACTGAGGAAACTGAGGCAGCAGAGGGTGCCACCGATGAGGCCACCGAGGATTCCGGCGACGGCGATGAGGCCGGGGAAGGTGATGCCGAGGATTCCGGCGACGGCGATGAGGCCACCGAGGATTCCGGCGACGGCGATGAGGCCGGGGAAGCTGAACCTGAGCCACCCAAGAAAAACGTGCGACAAGAGCGGATGGAAGTGATGATGCCCAGGATTCATGCCATGGCCGGAATCATTGCCAATTCGATGGGCACCGAGGTCAAACCGTCCAAGGATGAGGCTGAGGCGGGGCAGCTGTATTTGCATGATCGTTTGCTGCCTTCCGGGTATTGCAGCCTGTACTTCAAAACGCCCAAGGGAAGGGACCGGACCATTTGCGCTTTCAGGCCCAAAACCAGGATGGACAAGATGGACGTTCAGGTTGCCGGGCAGCCCAAGAAGTCATGGAACCAGAAGGAATGGAAGGATGGCTGGTTCACCCACGCTGTCATTGACCTGGAGGCCAAGGATGAGGAAAAGCTGGCCAACGACATCGCTGCTATGGTCAAGGCCAAATCCATCGACATCAGCATGGTCGATTCACCGACACCACCGGTGAAAAAGGCGGCGGCCAAACCGGCGGCCAAAGCCAAACCGGCGGCCAAAGCCAAACCGGCGGCCAAAGCGGAAGCCAAACCGGCGGCCAAACCGGCGGCCAAGAAAAAGGGCAAAAAGTAAGCTGGACAACCTGTGAATGATGACAAGGGCCAGCATCCAGGATCAACACCAGGGTGCTGGCCCTTTTTACACACACGTTTTTGCAGTAAGGAATGCATTCAAAAATGCGCAAAAAATGAATGCAGTTGTTAGTGCATAAGGGTTTGAAAAGGTTGAATTCATACATGCAAAATAGAATGCAAGGAAAGCACACATGAATTGCGTAATAATCGGGACGGGTGTGAGTGGCCAGGTGGCATCATTGGTTTTGAAGAGGTTCGGACACCAGGTCACGGCCATCGGTCCTGACACCGGCGATTTTTTCAAAGGCGGGCTGAAATACTTTCATTGGTCCAGGCACTTCCTGGCAACTTTGTGCCATCACGGAGTCAATGTTGATTTCAAGGAAATTCACGGCGGAATATATTGGGCCGGGAAAATATTGCCATATCCAGAAATGATGGGCCGGGTCCGGGACCGTGCTGAGAAGATTCAACGGATGCACTATGCCAAGACCAGGGGGACATTAGATGGCTGGACTGCCAAGTGTATGAATGATCCTGGCAAAGACCATTCCAAGTCTATGGTTATAAATCCATCAGAATTGAGCAAGGCAGCACTTGAAGGGGTCAGGTTGTGTACCGACATGGTTGTGGAAGTCGATCACACAGAGCATGCCATAAAAACAAAATCTGGCAATTTCAATTATGACATGTTATTTACATCGGCTCACGCCAGCGTTTTTGCCGCCATCGGCGGTCTTGACTTTCCTGATCTGCGCAACGGGAATATTGCCTTGTATGAGGTGACGTGGAATGGGAATCAGAAGTGGGCCGGGCCGGATTACATTTACACACCAGCGCAGAAAGTGGTGTCCAGGATCAGCTACAACTTGCAACAAAGATCGTTTTGGGCTGAAGTGCCACAACCTCATGGGGTTGACGACAGTGACCAGTCGGAAGCGGTTGCCAAAGATGTGATTCATGTCCTTGGCATTGGAATGAGAATAAGTAAACAGGGAAGGATCAAGGGTCATATCATCGGTTGCGATGAGGGGCTGGAATATCCTGAAGGCGTGATTCCCATTGGCAGATATGCTGCTTGGGACTCAAGGGAAACAACAGACGTTGTGGCAGAAAAGGTCGGAAGGTGGTGTGATGGAATTTGGTAAAGTTTGGGCAAGGCAAGCGGAGCAACAAAAAAAGTTAGGGATCAACCCGGATTCCATGACGGAAGCAGAGCGGCACAGGCTGCTATCCGACCTGCTTTTGGGCCTGTTTGAAGAGGTCACTGAATTGAAGCGGGAATTGATACCGAAACACCATCAATTGAAGGCGTGCCCGGACATCGATGGGAATGCCTTGGACCAGTGCGCAGACGTGTTCAAATACACCATGGCGATTGCCCAGGCCATAGGGATCACCCACAAGCAATTCTTGATGGCATTTTTTGAGAAGTCAAACCTGGTCGATCAGCGTTGGCAAGCTGAATTGATGGAGTTGAAGGAATCGACACCGGTTGTGGTCACTGACCTGGATGGAGTGGTGGCCGATTTTTTTGCCCAATTTGACATGTTTTGTTTGGGACGGGCCGGAAAAGGATACAAAGAGTTGTCCCAGGCAGATCGGGAAGTGGCTGTGATGGCATTTTATCAAGAGGGGCGATTCAGAGAAACAGGGCTGATTGACGGGGCGGTTGGAGCACTCCGAGCCATCAAAGAGGCAGGAAACAAGTTGGTGGTGATAACGGCCAGGCCATATTGGAAAGTGCGCAGGATTGCCACAGACACCCACTTCTGGTTGGACAAACATGGGATCAAGCCGGATCAGGTGCTGTGGTCCAGGGACAAGTCCGGGGCAGTCTGGGAAAACATCCACCCTGCTAAGGTCGTGGGATTCATCGAGGATGACCCAAAGCATGCGTTGGACTTGGCCGGGGACGGAATAAAGGTGTTGTATTTCAAGAGTCCGATTTCAGACAATTTAGCACCGCACGATTGTTTGGAGCCGGTCACAAACTGGGGCGAAGTCTTGAACAGGCTTGGCCTGTAATAATCAAATGGAGGTATCAAAATGGAACCAAGGGTGAGATTGATCAGTAACACAAATGACCCGCTGGAGACACTGTACATAATCTGGTGGGCAAGCAAGTCTGAAAATCCGCTGTTGACGGTGGATGAAGTGAAGGCCGGGAAGCGTGACCCGGATGACCCCATGGGTGACGATGGGTTGCTGGAATTGTTCAGGAAGGTCGTGGCCCAGAACATTCCGGTCAGTGAGTCCATTTATTTCAACTTCATGATGGAGGGCGTGAGCGTCAGTTGGCGTGAGCAAGCGGTCCGTCACCGAGTCGGGCACAAGCATGATGACCGCATCGGAGTTGACCTCATTCCTGATTTGGTCAGTTCCAGCTATTGGAGCCAGTCGATGCGGATTCAGAACATGGGGACGTTCGCAGACCAGGGAATGTATCGCAAGGCCAACACCATCCGCCAGTTAGGCAAGACCAGGCCTGACCTGTATCGTGAATATGGCGACACCATGAAGAGGATTCAGGATATGTACAACAGGCTGGTGGAAGCGGGCGTGCCTATGGAAGATGCCCGTGACCTGATTCCGTTGGGGGCGCAGCACCGGATCAGTTGGACGATGAACGTCAACAGCATGCTCCATATCGTGGGCAAAAGGTCGTGTTGGATACTTCAGCTGGGGTTGTGGGGGCCGGTTATCCGGGGGATGATCAAAGAGTGCGCCACCAAGGTTCACCCGATATTCTCAGAAATGGCCACGCCACCGTGCATCTGCAATGAAGAGTTCGGCGGCTGCAAATTCGAGCACGAAAATGAAAGGCGTGTGACGGGTGAGGATGCTTTGCCAGTTTGCCCGATGTACGCCAAATTGGTGGCCGGTCTTGATCCGGCTGAAGTGGAGCGGGATTACAACCCCATGGGCAAGCAGCGTGTGGGTGAATATCGTGAATATTGGGGGCGTGATCCTTGGACGGGGGTGAAAGTGAGATGATGGATGAAAGGCAAATGGACGGGCACCTGATGCCCACCATAAATCGGTTGCCATTGGTGATCGGTGGCGGGGAAGGGGCCAAACTATACACAGAGGATGGCCATGAATTCATTGACATGTGCGCTGATGTCGGGACAATATCGTTGGGGTATGGCAATCAGATGGTCATAAATCGGCTGACCAATTTCCTTGAAGCCGGAAAGCCGCACCAGCTGGCAGACATGCTGCCGCACCCTACCAGATGGGAGTGCGCAGAAAGGTTGTGCCGAGTCACGGGAATGGACAAGGTGTTTTTTGCTAATTCCGGGACGGAAGCCAACGAGACAGCCATCAAGCTGGCCCGCAAATATCAGCACGACAAAGGGAATGACAAGTGCATAATTGCTTCGATTGAGGGGCAGTTTGCAGGTCGCACCGGTTGGTCTTTGGCGGCGACGGATTCCAGGGATTCACCATATCACAAAGAAGGATTTGGACCGATGCCAACCGGGTTCACATTCTTCAAGGAATTGAGCGACCTGGTGCCTGGTGACGTGGCTGCCATTTTCATGTCGCCCATATCGGGCAACAATGAGGTTCGTCTGCATCGGGAAGGGCTGTTGAAAGAGGTCCGTGAATTCTGCGACACCCATGACATCTTGCTCATATTCGATGAGGTCCAGGTGGGGATGGGCAGGACCGGGACGTACACAGCCGGGGAATATTTTGGGATTCAACCTGATGTTTTGACCTTGGGAAAAGGAATTGCGTTGGGTTATCCGATGTCAGCTTGTTTGGCCACTCCCAAGTGTTCCGGGACGTTGGCGCCCAGGACGCATTACACCACATTCGGCGGCGGTCCGTTTGTTTGTGAGGCCAATTTGATTTTATTGGATTGGCTTGAGGACGGCGGGCTGCAGCACATTCGAGACACAAGCAAAATCATGGAGGATTTTTTCACAGCCCAGGATTGGATTGAGACCATCGATGGCGTGGGAGTCCACTGGGGAATTTTGCCAAGGTTCGACAGCTTTGGATATGATGGTTATCAGTTCGCAGAGCGGGCCAGGGAGTTCGGTCTGCTCATCGCCACGTTCAGACCAAAGGGACAGATCAAGATCACCCCACCGCTCAACATATCACCGTTGGAGTTGCAGGATGGCCTGAAAGCAATCCTGGACACCCACAACAGCTTCCTGAAATAAGGGGGAAGCGGCCATGATAGTAATTGCTGAGGGCATCAATGGATCGGGCAAGACAAGTCTTTGCGAGCAGCTGGAAAGGCGGACACGTTGGCCTGTGTTCCGATCATTCCGGCGGGCCGGACGGAATTTCAACGAGATTGTGGAAGGGATGCGCCAAATTGGCATTCCTGTGAATAGTTACATTGAGGATGTTCTCGTGGCAGAGGTGCTGGGGCAGGTTGGAAGGAATGTGATTTTGGATCGGTCCTTGCCCTCAGCGATTGCTTATGGTTCGTTGTACGGTGAATTTGATGAAAATGATCCACGGATAAAGTCGTGGATGGATGTTTGGCAGGAAAGTCTTTTGCAGGGCGGCGGTCCGGTCGTGTACTTGTATTTGGGCTGTTGCTATGAGGATTCAAAGAAGCGTTGCAAGCATGAAAAATTCCCGTTGGAGGATGAAAAAGATTGGTGGCATGTGGCCACCCAATTAGATCGGACATGTGGCATGGTTAATCGAATTCCAAAGTTGAGCATTGACACCAGCGGGTATGGGCCAACAGTGACTTTGGAGGTTGCCAAGAGGTTCATTGATGAGCACAAAAGACAAAATCAGGGAAATGTTTCAAAGGGGCGGGAATTCCCAGGATGGAATTGCGCCCACGATTGAGACGGAAGCGGAACAGGAAGCAACGCAGGTTGAGGCTGATCTTCACGACCAGCACACAGTTATTCTGCCGCACGATGGCGGTCTGCCGGATGCCAGGTTGAAGTTCGGTCCGCACAAGGGGAAGCTGGTATCACGCCTGGCCAGGACGGCTGAGGGGATCAACTATTTGATATACATTCTTCATGGTGCGTATCCAGCTGAGTTGAAAGAGGTCATCGGATTCCATATAAACAAACATGCAGAAAATGGGTTCACGGACACTGAAATCAGGGATGCGTTGTTCACCCCATTTGACGTCCAAGCAGCCCAGAAACTGGGGCAATCAGTTAAGTTGTTTGGCCATAGTCTGAAAGCGTTCAAGGACGTTTTGAAATACTTTCCGAGATTGCCCAATGATGAGAGGTAAAAAATGCCATATCACTTCCATGCCCACCTACACACCGAGTTCAGCCTGTTAGACGGTGTGGGCCGGGTCACCGATCTTATGGAGCGGGCCAAAGAAGCTGGTCACGAAAGGGTGGCGATGACCGACCACGGATCAATGCGTGGTGTTTACAGGTTCCACAAGGCAGCCAAAGGGGCGGGCGTGAAGCCGGTTTATGGTTGTGAACTGTATGTCACCGGCGACCGGCGCAAGACAGCGTTGCCTGAAGAGGAAAAAGCGTTGGCGCAAGACATTCCTTCAGGGCAGCGGCGCAAGTGGGTGAAGGACAGGGAAAGGGAATTGGGAATCAGCGAGACATGGCATTTGTGCGCTTGGGCCATGAACGAAACAGGATTGAGCAATCTATTCCAGCTGACATCGGAAGGTTGGCTCACTGGCTTGTATCGCAATAGGCCCAGAGTTGATTGGGAAGTTTTGGAAAAGCATCAAGAGGGCATAATGGTCGGGACGGCGTGCGTTGGCGGAATACTCAGCAAGCCATTCCTGGAGGGCGATCACCGGAAAGCGGCCAGGCACCTGAAAAAGTTGTTGGATATTTTTGGGCCTGATCGAGTGTATGGCGAGGTGATGCCCAACGAAATAGATGGCCAGGATGAGTCCAATCAGTATATCTTGAAAATGGCCAAGCAGTTCGGGTTCAAGCCCATCCTGACCAATGATGTTCATTATCTCAGGCCGGATGATTGGTTGCAGCAAGAAGTCCTGATGTGCCTTCAATTCAAACAGACCTTAGATGACCCCAATCGTTTCAAATTTGACACCCATGATTTTTGGTTTCGCACTCCCAAGGAAATGATGGGGGCAGTCCGCAGATATCACCCGTGGATAGAAAAGGGTGACATGTTCGAGATGATGGACAATTCCGTCCAACTATCTGAGCGTTGTAATGTGGACTTAAAGCTGGACAAGTTCGCCTGTATTCTGCCGGACGTTGAGGTGCCAGCCGGATTGACGGAAAAGCAATACATATTTCAGTTGTGTAAGGATGGCTGGGCGTGGCGCAACGTGCCAGAGCGTGCCAGGCGACTGGCCAGGAATCGTCACATCAGCTATGAGGATGCCATCAGGATATATTCAGAGCGGGTGTCAATGGAAATGAGGGCAATTTTGGGAAGCAAGTTTGAGCGATATTTCCTGATTGTCCATGATCTTTACAAGTGGGTGCGGAAACAGGAAATGGTAGTTGGTCCTGGTCGTGGTTCGGCGGCGGGATGTTTGGTGTCATTCTTGTTGGGCATCACATCGGTTGACCCGGTGGAGCATGAATTGTTGTTTGAAAGGTTCATGAGTCCGGGCCGGATAGACATGCCTGATATTGATATGGATTTTGAGGACGTTCGGCGCCAAGAAGTCATTGATTATTTGATTGATAGGTATGGGGCGGAAAACACTTCATTGATCGGGACCGTGGGAACATTGAAAGGGAAGCAATGTCTGAGGGATGTCTCCAGGGTCCATAAAATACACATGAATGAGGTGGCGCAGGTCACCAACAGCATTGTTGAGAGGTCATCCGGCGATGAGCGGGCCAGCCAGACCGTTCAGGATTCATTCAAAGAGTTTAAGGTGTGCCAGGAGTTTAACGCCAGACACCCTGAAATATTGCCACTGGTGATGTCTTTGGAAGGACAGGCACGCCAGAAAGGGGTCCACGCAGCCGGGGTTGTGATTGGACCCAGGAAACTGTCCACCATTGTTCCGATGGAGGTACAGAAAACAGACAAGGCGGTCACACCCTGTACAGCAGTGGATTTTTGGGGGTGCACAGATTTTGGGTTGCTCAAGTTGGATGTTTTGGGGTTGCGCAACCTGTCCGTGGTCGGGGACTGTCTGGGTGAAATTAAGCGGCGACACGGGAAGGAAATTGATCTGGAAGGGATGCCGATGGACGATGACAAGGTGTTCAAATCGTTCACAGACAGACAGTTTGCTGGGATATTCCAGTATGACACGACATCGATGTTCAACCTGGCTGAAGCGATTACATTTGACTCATTTGAGGACGTGGCCGCCATGAATGCGTTGAACAGGCCGGGCACAGCAAGGTCCGGTCTGGCGACCAAGTATGTGGAGCGCAAAAACGGGGCGAAGTGGGAAAAAATACACCCAGCATATGATGCCATTACCGGGCCGACATATGGCGTCATCGTGTACCAGGAGCAGGTCATTCAGATTTTTAAGCAGATCGGCGGATATGAGCCTGGAACGGCTGACTCACTCAGGAAGGATATTGCCAAAAAGGCGGGCGTGGAAGTCATAACCAAGGAAAAGGACCGATTCATGGAGGGGGCGGCCAAGATCGGGATGGAAAAGGGAAAGGCGGCGAAGCTGTTTGACTCCATTGTATTCTTTGGTTCATATGGCTTTAACAAATCGCACGCAGTCGCATATGCGGCCATTGCTTATTGGGAGATGTGGCTCAAAGTGTACTATCCTGTGGAATTCATGTGGGCTTTACTCAAGCATGAGCCTGATTCAGAAACAGCGGCCAGGACTATACAGGAAGCGGAAAGGCTGGGGGTGGAGATTATCAAACCCCACATTAATCACAGCAACAAACACTTCAGGATAGATAGCAAGAGCCGGATCATATTTGCTTTGAATAAGATCAAGTGGGTGACCAATAAGGGAATCGAAAAAATTGAGTTGGAGCGGGACAAGGATGGCGAGTTCACCTCATTCGGCAATTTCAGGAAGCGGGTGGGAAAGTCATATGTGAACAAGCGGTCCGTTGAGATGTTAGTCAAGGCCGGGGCGTTCACCGGTTTGATTCCCAACGTCAAGTTTTTTTTGGAGAATGTCGAGACACTTCTGAAGTACTGCGACAAACACGAATATGACAGCGTTGATAAGGTGCTGGCCCAGTCGGCCAGTGAAGAAGATTTCACACCAGAGATGCTGGTGCGCATGTCGATAGATGTGTGCCCGCTTCCAATGGACAAGCATCCGGTTGAGTTGTACGATGACCTGTTGGATCAGTTCGGTCCGCACATCAAATTCAGCCCATTGGATCAATTGCCTTGGGATGGTGGCGATGCGTTCATCAGAGGGCAAATCATCGATGTCCGCTTCAACCAGGTCGGTGACTTCCACACCACAGAGCCGGATCAGGCGGAAAAGGACCGGATTGGTTGGAAAAAGAGGTACAGCAATTTCAACGTCCAGGATGAGACGCATGTCCATTGGAGGATTAAGCTGGACATTGATAAGTTCGATGAGTTCAGGCCCATTATTGAAAAGGGAATCGGGACGTGCGTGGCCATGAAGGTGTCGTTGTTTGCTAAGTCCAAGACGATGCGTGTACAGTTCATGGCTGATCTGGACGATGTTGAGAACAAGATTGCGACGGCGACGGCGGAAGGAAAGCCAGAGCGGTCAGGCCTGAATCCATATGAGATGTACTTTTTTGAGGACCCATTGGAGCGTTACAGTCGCATTGCTGTTGATTTGATGGTGTCGGAAGGGGAAAGGGAAGCCAGGGATGCCATACATTTGGGACCGTCTGAAAGGGATCAGCTGGTGGAGGAATGGAAGGAAAAAGGTGAAAAACTGGTCAAGGCAAATCCGTTCAAGCGGCTGGCCAAAACAGCACACGGGGCTGAGGCGTTGATATATGGAATGGTGACCGATTGCAAGCGGCATGAGGCCAAGAATGGCATGATGGCTTTTCTGACCTTGACGGGTCCGGGCGGCGGCGCAGTAGGTTCGTTGCTCTGCTTCAACGATTTGTATGAGCCAAATCAAGATAAGTTGACCACTGGTGATATTGTGATAATGCAAGTTGAGAAACAAAAAAGCGACAAGTACAAACAGTCATATATCGTACAGGCCGTGGTCCATGTCGGGCGGGCTTTTTAAGTCATTGGAATGGGGCGAAAGGGGGAATAAATAAGCATATGGAGGTATAAGAAATGTCAAGGGCGGCTGTGGCAGAAAAAAGCGGGTTGAGCTTGCAGGATGTGGATAAAGTATTTGATGCCATCGTCGAAATTTGTGACAACGGCGGTGAGGTGAAGGTGATGGGGTTCGGCACTTTCAGAATCAAGTCGGTCAAGCAGCGAGTGGCGCTCAACCCGATGACCGGCGAAAAAGTACAGTGCAAACCATATCGCACGATTATTTTCAGAGCGCACGGAAAGCTCAAGGAAAGGGTGGCAAAGGATGAAATATGAGGTGAAGGTGAACGTGGTCACCCCAAGCGGGTGGCAAGAACAAGATGTCACGGAAGCGTTGATGATCACCGATCTCAACCAGGACATGAAAAAAGTGGCGGTGCAAATTGGCTATTATGGCTCACAGGCGGCGGGGGCCAATGCTTTGGTAGCAAAGCTGGATGCTGAATTCACCGGCTGGAAAGCCAAGATCAGACAGGAAATATTGGCCGCTGACCCCAAGTTGGCAGAATGGAAAACCAAGGCCATTGTTGAGGCAAGGCCGGAATATCAAACATTCACTGAAAAGATATCAGAGGCCAAGGGGAATGCCGAGTCACTTTGGTCTGTGTATAACGGATTCCGGGCCAAGGTGAGCGTGCTTCAGTCCAGCGGGGCATTGATGCGTGAAGAGATGGGGGCCACAGGTCTTAACACCAAGGCACCTGTCAAAACCAAACAAAAAGTCTAACAGGAAAGGAATGGAGGTGACAAGATGGGTTTGAATGTAGGAAAGATGAAAAAATATCGTCAGGAAAAGGCCGGGGGCGGTCGTGGCTTTGTGCCGGATGAGGGGGACACCAGGCTGTATCTGGCGCCACCCCAGGCCGGGATGGATGAGCACGAGTTGACCGATGGCTTCAACTTTCTGGATGTCGGTGTCCATTATGGTCTTGGACCGACAGGGAAGCAAGGTGCTGGTTGCCTTAATTTGGCCAGGAATCACATCCTGAAGCACCCGGCGATGTTGAGAGCACTCAAAGAAGCGGGTGTGGACGTGAGCGGCGGTTGCCCGGTCTGCGAAGCGTTGGACGGGACCAGCAAAGATGATCCTGGCCTGTGGGCCACCGACAAGGATCAGGCCATGGACAAGAGGTTCCAATCCAGATACCTGTGGAAAGTCATCGCAGTTGAAGCACGCAAAAAATCCGGCGATGATTACAGCCCTGCCCAGCCTGACAAGCTTCAGCCCTATGAATGCGGCAAGACCGTATATGAGGGCATTTCAGGGGTCATCGAGGACAACGGCGACATCACCGACATGGACGATGCGCAGCTGGTCAAACTCACCAGGACGGGGACCGGGATCACGACCAAGTACAACATTGGATTGGACCGGGCATACAAGCCGACCAAGCCGCAGCGTGCCCTCATCATGAAGGGGTCCGAGTGGGATCACGAGTCCAACCTGTTCGCCTTTGCTGCCAAGAACACGTTTGTGTCGAGGGCTGAGGTGGAAGCGTTGTTGGTCGGGATTGCCACAGAAGAGTCGGCACCGGCTGATACCGGCGACGGCAACCCGGAGTGCTATGGGCTGATGTATGAGTCCGGGTCTGACGAGTGCGAAAAATGCAGCGTGGTCGATGCCTGCAAGGTGAAGTGCGGCGGCGGATCGGAAGCTGCCAAACCCAAAAAAGAGGTCAAACCCAAGCGACAGAAAGCTGCGGAAGCGGATGATGTTGACCCTGAGCTTGATGAGCTTGAAAAGGAATTGGCCTCAAGGTCCAAGGAATAATGGTCACCAGGCAAAAACAAAACGGTGACGCCAATAACACCGGTGCTGTTGAAGCACTCTTGGAAGGGATCATCAAGGATCACGGAAAGGAAACTGCTCAACTCATCGGGGCCGGTGGCCCATCGGTCCAGCTGCGGGGTGTCCTATCAACGGGCAACCCCGTGCTGGACCACGCCATTGGCGTCTGGGGAGTCCCATATGGTCGATTGACAATGATCTATGGGCCGGAAGCGGGCGGCAAGACCACCATAGCACTCCAGCTGGCGGCTGAAGCGCAAAGGAAAGGCGGCGCAGTCCTGTACATGGACATGGAGCACAAATTGGACTTGGCATATGCGAAAAAGTTGGGAGTGGACACCGACCGGGTCATCATATCGCAACCGCCATATATGGAAAAATGCATGGCTGTAATTGAAACAGCTGTGAAGATACACCAAAAGACCAAAGATGTTCCGTTGCTCATCGTGTTTGATTCCTTGAACGCATCTTCCACCAAGGCTGAACTTGAGGGGGATTATGAGCAGAAGCATTATGCGCCGGGGGCGGGCGTGATGAGCCAGACCCTGAAAAAGATCATTCCGTTGGTGGCCGTGTCCAACACTGTTCTTTTGTTTATCAGCCAGGTCAGGCAGAAAATGAATGTCCAGTTCGGAGATGACCGGGTGACGGCGTGCGGGAATGCTCCCAAATTTTATGCCAGCACCATCATCGAGGTTTACAAAAAAGGGATGATCAAGGAAAGCGAAGCTGCTGATGCCAAAGTCATCGGCAACAAGATCGGAGCGTACATTGCCAAGAACCAGGTGGCGCCACCGTTTGCCCGTGTTGAGCTTCAGATTTTGTACGGGAAGGGGACGGATGATGTCAAGGCCACTTTGGATTTGGGCAAAAAGGTCGGGATGATCCAACAGAGCGGCAGCTGGTTCAGCATGGGCGAAAAAGGGAAGTGGAATGGTGAAAAAGGATTCAGGGCGTGGTGCGAGGAAAATCCAAAGCTGCACGCAGCCATGCTTGCAAAAATTAAGCAGCGGGCAACTTCAAAGTAACATGGAGCGGACCAAGCTATCAGTCATTGGGGTGGTTAGGTCCACCCACCCTGAAGAAGCATTCAGGCCCATGATAATAGCGGCTGTGAATTATGTGATGTCTGGGCCGATTCCGAAAGGGTCCACCGTGGCACAGTTGGCGGAGCAAACCACAGCGGTCCTGAAGGGGTCCATTGACATGCTCAAGGCTGTGAGAGCCGGTGAGATGGACAAGATGGTATTTGTGAATAATCAAAGGGCGGTGATGTGATGAAATTTATACTTTGTTCAGATTTGCACGCAAGCAATCAACTTCAAATGGCACAGCCGATCAACCCGGACGGGCTGACGGACCGGCTGGACGTTGCTGTGAGCTTGTTGGAAGATATGTATGTGGTGGCCGACACATTGGGGGTTGAAAACATTTTTTTCCTGGGCGATTTATTTGACAGGAAAAATGTGGATTTGGTCACCATGAAGTACGTTCTGGGGAAGCTGGCCGAAATGTCTGCCAAGTACGCACACATCATTTTCCACATCCTTCCGGGGAATCATGATGCCTTTGATTCAGCGGGCTGGCATTATTCCGTGGACATCCTCAAGCTGCTTTGGAGGCCCAATCTGCGGGTGATGCGGGATTCTGTTCCATACATAACGGGGGGCGGCGGAATTCCGGTTCACATCTATCCTTTGCCATATTCCAGCCCTGAAAAGACCGTCCAGCGGCTCACATCGATGAAGCCAGAGGGGCGGGTGAATATCCTGTTGGCGCACCACTCCATAATCGGCGGAAAGATTGGCAAGTGGATTTGCGATGACGGGATTGACCCGAAATATTTGAAGCAGTGGGATGCTGTATTTTCAGGACATTTTCATGAGCCACAGACCATCGGGGACAACGTGGTGTATGTAGGGTCCATGCTTCCGTTGATTTTTGGGGACAGCGCCAAGCGTGGGTACATGACCGTGGACGTGGACAAAAATGGCGTGATTGACTTCGAGCACTACCAGATGGACAACAGCCCATTGTTTCTGGACGTTGAACTTGACTTGGGGAATCCGGCGATGAACCTGGGCGACTACAAGCACCGTGGAGCATATACCAGGGTGAAAGTCGTGGGCGACAAGGACCAGATCAGACAGATGGACAAAGACGGTCTGACACAGGAGTTGCGTGAGCACGGCGTGATGGCCCACAAGCTTGACGTTGAGACCAAAGAGCAAGACCAGAACAGAATCGAAATCAAGAGTGGTATGACGGCATCAGACCTGGTGCGTTCATATGTCGAGGACACCGGGGTGGTGAAGGGGACCGGAATGGACCCTGTCAGGCTCATCAGGGTTGGCACGAAATGTTTTGAAGGTGGCATTGCATCCAGAGATACAAAGGCAGGCATGAAAGTGTCAGAGCGTGCCAGAGCGGTGCGATTTGACACCATAAACATAAAGGGCTTTGCCTCATTCGGAAGCGGGGACAACGTGCTTCAGTTCGGGAAGCACGATTTGGTTCTGATATCCGGGGAAAACAGAGACAGCACCGGGTCCGATTCCAACGGGGCCGGAAAGTCAAACCTGTTCAAAGCACTGACTTGGTGTCTTTGGGGGCAGACCGTGGACGGGATGGGGAGCAACGTGGTCAACCGTGACCCGGCCATAACATCGGCCAAGGTGGCATTGGAATTCAGCCTGGATAAGACCAAATACAAGGTGACCAGGTTTATGGGGAAGGGGACCAAGCTCACATTGTCTCAAGGCGACGGGAAAAAGTGGGATGACATCTCAGGCGGATCAATAAAGGACACCCAAGGGCGGATCAACAACCTGCTGGGGATGGACATGCTGACCTTCCGAAACACGGTGCTGTATGGCCAAGGCGACCACTCCAAATTCACCGATCACAATACCAGCGATGCCGACCGGAAAGCTGTGCTCAAATCGGCGTTGCGATTGGATGATTATGATTATGCCCAAGAGTTTGCCAAGCAAGAGCGTAACAGGGTGCAGGCAGACATCATAAATCCACTTGCAAATAAGATTCAGCTGTTGCAGGTTCGGATGGGGGAAGTGGACACAGATACATTGAAAAGGAAAGTGGACAATTTTGAGTCCAACCGCCAAGAGCGCATCCAGGTTATCCGGGGTGATATTGAGCGGATCAAGGCACGCACTCCTGACAGGAAAAGCAATATGGAGGCGTTGGAATCTTGCGAGGGGCAAATTGACAAAATCACGGGTCAAAAAGGAAAGCGGGATGAGTTCAAGGTTGAGGCGCAGAAGTGGGATGATGAATTTGCCGATTGGGGCGGGAAGGTTGCCCGGCTGACATCGTCCATTTCAATCAGCAAGCACGCCATTGTTGATGTTGAAGAGCAGATCAAGCGGGTGTCCGAAAGGGATGAATGCCCGGAGTGTGGCTCACCATCAGATGGGACCCACACAAAAAAGTTCATCAAAGGGTTGAAGGGGAAGGTTCAGGAGCACCAGAAGCGCATCGAGGAAATGGAGGCAGAGGCGACGGAAGCGAAAAAAAGTGCACGTGCTTCCCTTGAAAAACGAGACAAGGCCAGGGAGTCGCAGCAGAAGATACAGGACATGTTGGATGACCTGCCCAGGCTGGAGCGTGAGTTGTCCGGGATTAAACAGGCCTTGGATCGGATTAAACAGGATGAAAAGTTGGTTGAGGGGAAGGTGCGAGACATCCGGGCGGTTGAAGCTGAGACCAACGAGTTCACCGACATGCTTGCGGCAGCAAAGTCCAAGTTGGCCAAGTTGACGAGACAGCAGCACAAGGCCGGGGCGTTGATGGTTGACGCTGAGTCTGAAGCTGAGCATTATGACTTCTGGGTGAAGGGATTTGGCAATCAAGGTCTGCCCAGTTATATTCTGGATGTGGTGATGCCGACCGTGAACAGCTTGTCGAATAAATACTTGTCCATATTGTCTGATGGGTCAATACTGGTGGAAATGTCCACACAATCGGAGTTGAAGAGCGGCGACAAGCGGGACAAAATCAGCATTGAATACAATGTGGACGGCGTGGCAGATGTCATTCCTTCCGGCGGGCAATTGAGGCGGATATCACTCAGCATTGGTTTGGCACTTATGGACATCTTGGCGGGCCGGGAATTCACCAGCTTCAATATCATGCTTTTGGATGAGGTTCTGGATGGCCTGGACCGTGTAGGAAAAAGCCGGGTGCTGGACTTGTTAGGGCAAATCAAAGGGATGCGTGAAACCATCTATGTGGTGTCGCATGACCCGGATATTGTGGAGTTGTTTGATCACAGCCTGACGGTGGTCAAAAGCGGCGGACATTCCATGATCAAGTGACTGTGATTTGTGCATTCATTTTGCAGGCAAAAATGCGTAAAAAATGAGTGCAGTTGCTAATGCATAAGGGGTTGAAAAGGTTGAATTCATACATGCAAAATAGAATGCAGGGAAATGAGCATGGATGACATGGCAAATTCTGAGCTATTCAGGTGGGCGACGTTTGCCATCACGATGGTCGGGGTCATCTTGAATATCAAAAAGAGCAGGTGGTGTTTTTTGTTTTGGTTCGTTGCCAACGCAGCTTGGTTGTACATCTGTTGGGCGGCGGGAATCTATCAGGGCGCATTGACATATGCAATATTCAACGTCACTTGTGTTTGGGGTTGGATAGAATGGAAAAAAGGGGAAGCTAATGAAAATGAATCTGGAAGCGGTTGATGTGGTGTGTGACGGGCATAGGGTCCGCAAGTCGGATACCTTGGCCCACGTGTTCGTGATGAAAGACGGGTCCGCCAAGCGGATTCCGATGAGTCAGGAAAAACACTTGCACGATTTGGTCCACGTCCTGAAGTATGATCAAGACAAGATCGTGGCCATGCTCCGGGTGGAGTCACAGCTGAACAGTCCGCCAATGGTGGTGAAGCACAATCCTGCCAATTTCTGGCGTGATCTCAGCCCTGAGATGATTCGGGTACAGGGGTGAGTATAATCAGCCCATATGCTTGGGCCGGGGTGGATATAGGGCTGGACGGTGCGTTGGTCACGATAGATTTATCAGGACAGATCAAACTCAACGTGGCTCCTGTCATCAATCCTCAGTTCAAGCCCAAGGGAAAAAAGGGGAAGGGCGGAAAGCGGCAGCCGGATGAAGTTGAGATGAAGCGGCTGTTGGTCGGGATGAAAGAGTCATATGGTGACATCCTGGTCGGGCTTGAGGCCGCATTTGGAATGCCAGGACAGTCGTCAGTGGCCACTTGCACGTTTTGTTCCAATTATGGTCTGTGGAGGGGGATGTTGGTTGCCCTTGAAATTCCATTCTTTTCATTCCGATCTCAAGAGTGGCAGAGGATGATGTTCAAAGGCATCCCAAAATCTGATTCCAAAGCGATGGCCAGGATGGCAGCGGGGCAGCTGTATCCTAATCTGGACTTGAGGAAAAGTGACCGGGCGAAAAAACCGCACGAGGGGCTGGTTGATGCCTTGCTCATCGCCAGGTTCATGCAAAATGAATTCCCGTATTCAGGGCCGGTTGAAACACCAAAGATCAAGAGGCAAAAACAGTGAATATTGGATTGTACATAGATGCTCAAAATTTGTGGTATGGCGCATCTGATATCGTCAGGGATTCCGGCGGCGGAAAGTTTGGCATTGACTATCCTGGCTTGATAAGTGAAGTGGTTGACGGAAGGGACATGGCAGTGGCCAAAGCGTACATAATTCACCATCACGGTCGTGCGTCAGAATCGTTGGAAAAGAGGTTGACGGCAATGGGGATTGATTGCTACAGCAAGTACAATCGCAGCCGGGGCGACAGCGTTGCCGTTGACGGGATGCCAACAACAAATTGGAATACCAATATTGTGATCGATGCATCTGAGGAAAAGTCGCAATGGGACGTGTTGTGTTTGGTGGCGTCCAACAGCGCATTCTTGCCGTTGATTCAAGCGGTCTTGGAGCAGGGAAAGCAGGTTGAGTTGTGCGGGTTCAAGCAGAGGATGGAATGGGCCGCACGGCTGGCTAAGATCGCAAATAGTGAATTCAGCTTGCGCTTCATTCCTGAATCGTTGATCATAAGGGGGGCGTGATGGGGAAGTGCGACCTGTTGTTGATAGACGGGAAAAACCTGTTGTTCAGAGTTGGTCATTCATTCCGTGATCTGACTTATGTGGACGATGAGACCGGGGCAGAAATAGCAATTGGTGCTGTGTATGGATTTTTGCGAGTTCTCACGGCCATTCACAAGAATTGGGGCGGTGTTCCTATCATATGTTGGGAGTGCCAAAGGGCGCAGAATTTCAGGCGTGATATCTATCCAGAGTATAAGATCAAAGACAGCTCAGACATCGAGATGGAATATTGGGTTGATTCACTTCGCATTCAGATGGGCAGAGTGCAGCGGTTGTTGGGGCAGTTGGGGGTCCGCCAAGCATATTGCGACAGGCATGAGGCGGATGACGTTATGGCCACCCTGGCCAATAAAATGTCCAAGGCCGGGAACAAAGTGGTGATATATACCAATGATGCTGATTTGCTTCAAGCAGTTCGGCCAGGAGTTCGCCTGGTCCAACCCAAGAAAAAGGGCGAAGATGTTTGGGATGAAGACCGGATCAGGCTGGAATTCGGAATTGAGGCGGCGCAATTCTTGGACATCAAAGCGTTGACCGGCTGCAACAGCGACGGCGTGCCTGGGGTCCGGGGAATCGGTGAGAAGCGGGCATTGGAGTTGATTCAAGAATTTGGGACTGTTGACAATGTCTTGGTGGCCGCAATTGATCCCAAGAATGATGATCACAAGCTCAAGCGCAACTTGGGGTTGGTTCGGGGGAATCAAGATGTTGTGGAGCGGGCGAAGCTGTTGGTGAAGCTCAGGGATGAGGTGACCTTGTCTTGGCTCCCCAGGGACCGCAATTTCAAGGCGTTCAAAGCGACCATCTTGAATAAGTGGAAATTCAACTTTTTTTCATCCCCAAATAAGTTGGGCGATTTGTTGGCGTTGGGGGAGTGATTCTGCATTAACTTTAACATTCAAAAATGGGCAAAAAGTGAATGTGAAAGTGAATGCATAAGTGGTTGAAAAGTTTGAATACACGAGTGCAAGACAGAATGAAGGGAAATGAGCAATGAAAGGGGTGTCCAATGGATGGCTTCGATGAATTGAAAAAAACAGCATCAGGTGAGTGGTATGAGGCCGGACGGGAAGCGGCGGAAAAGATGACCAAGACGGAAGGGCAGAACGTGGTTTGGAATTTGGGCTATTTCAGACAAGGAATCCTGGACGTGATCAACAGCAGTGTGATGGGGAAACCAGGCCACCCTGACCCTGACAGTGAGGACAGCGATGGGCAAGAAGATTAAAAGACAAAGGCCACCAGGCCGGGTGATTCCTAAAAAATCGCCATACAAGAATAGGCGGGTGGTTGAATCATTCATGGCAGCGGCGATGCTTGACCCCAAAAAGAAAAAGCACGTTGATTATGCTATATTGATGGAGGGCCACCAGATACTGACTTCAAGGGAAGTGTATCAGATCAATTTTGATTACAGCGATTTTGGAGATGCTTCCTGGGTCAAGGCGGCGTGGCCCAAGGAATTGCCTGTGTTGCTTCACCGGAGCAAGCTCAAGGCGATATTGGGTGAAAAGAGGGCCAAGGTGTTTTGGAGCAATGGGAGTACACGCAAATGATTGGGGATAAAAGAGGTGTGGTCAACGGACAAATTGATTGCCCCAAAAAGGGCAAAAAGGTTCGTTGGAGTGATTGTCGCACTTGCTATGATAATCTCAATATGGTCTGGAAAAAAGACAAGACGGAAGCGCCAGACCACGTTGTGTGCGGGGGACACGATGCCTCAACGTCAGATAGTGTGGCAGACTAACATCAATGATGCTTATGGGTGCGTCATCCAAAAGGTTGATGGAAGCATGAGCGTTGAGGTGATAAATGGTGACCCGGCGGAGCACGCAGAAGATACATTGTTGCGGACTGCTGAAGATGCAGATGTTGAAGCTGTGTTGTATGTGGATAAAAAGGGGTTCAAGGATTATGAGCGACAATCAAAAAGGAAACAGATCAAGCGTCAGAAGATTGCACAAGATGATGGGAGTTCAGGAAGTGAACAGCAAGGGGATGAAACACCATGATGCTGTTCTGGTGATTAATGGAAGGGTCCGGGCGTTTTTGAAGGCGATGCCGAAAGGTGAAAACCTGGCGGTGGCTGGTTGGAGGAATGTGGTGGAATACGCCAAGCGGTCAATAAGGCCGCTGAAGGCAATTTCCAGGGTGGCAGCTGGGCAATACATCGTTGATCTTGACGGCGCATTCAAGGCTATGGCTGAGAGTCGTTGGGGCGAAAAAGGAAAGGGGGAAGGAAATGACACCGAGTGAAAGGCAGTCGTTGGTTGTGGAATTCTTGGAAGAGCAGATCAAGCCTCTGCTCCAGTCCAGGTTCACCACCGACGCAGACAAGAAGCGGCTGGAAGACATTGAGCAATTCATTGGCGAAAATTGCCTGCCTTTGTTGGATACCAAGGGGCATGATTACACAGCCGGGAACGTGGGGAAGGGTGAAGAGCCGGACGCATTGTCCAACTTCAAGGAAATAGCCAGAGTGCTTCAGGACCGGGGCGTGGACAAGTATGACGTTTGGTTCGTGTACTTTGCCAAGCACCAGGATGCGTTGAAGACGTGGCTCAATGATAGGCGGGTGAGGTCCGAGCCATTGGAAGGGCGGATTGCCGACCTGATCAACTATTTGCTCATTTTTGTGGCGTTGATGAAAGAGGATGAGCAGGCAGAGGGGGAAGCGAAATGACCGCAACTGTTGATGGGAATGGAAAGGAAAAGATCAACGTCAGCGATTGGCGGACCAACATCAGGACGTGGTTTTGGAAGTTGGTGTTCACGCTGATATCTGCCAAGGTTTTGATCACAGCGGCGATGATGGGGTTGACCTATGGCTTGGCTGTGGTCCAAAGGCCGGTGGAAGTTCTCAGGGATGACGGGGTTATACAAGTATTCCACACACCATATTTGAACGGGGAACAATTGGTGGCTCTTTGGGGCACCATCATCACCGTGTTCATGGGGGCCAGAGTGATGGTGCCGGCCATATCGGCAGTGACCAACGGTCTGGCCAGCATTGCGTTGGCAAAAAATGATTCTGGGGCGGATTACAACCCGGATGAAGATGAAGAGCCGGAAGGTGCGTGATGGACTGTTGGGAAGTCAGCATGTATTTGTCTGAGGTGACCCATTGGGCGAAGTCACTGGGTGGGATATACTTCATGATCATCGGTGTCTTCATTTTCTGGAAGGATTGGCGTGTTGGCATTGGTTGCGCAGCCGCAGCCGGTCTTTTGATGTTGGGGGCATAATCATGAGCAGAACAAGACCGGATTGGGAGCAATATTTCATGGACATCGCCAGGGATGTGTCGAGCAGAGGCACTTGCACCAGGCCTGGACGAATGGTTGGGGCTGTGATTGTCCATGGCAGGAAAATCATCTCAACTGGATATAATGGCGCACCGAAAGGCGCACCGCACTGTGAAGAGGTCGGTTGTCTCAGGGAAAGGATGAAGGTGCCCAGCGGGGAAAGGGCTGAATTGTGCCGGGGAATCCACGCAGAGCAAAATGCGATATTACAGGCGGCGGAACACGGTGTGTCAATAAAGGGCGGGACAATGTATGTCACGCATAGTCCGTGTGCTATTTGCATGAAAATGATTATTAATTCTGGTGTGACGTTGGTGGTGTTTGCCAACGAGTATCCAGACGGGCTTGCGCCAAGGATAGCACAGGAAAGCAACTGGTTGTGGGAAACCAACAAGCAAGGTGGGGCTGTTGGAACCACTGAAAGGGTGATGGAATGGAAAGCAAAATGAAAAAGACAATTTTGGTGTTGCTTGCGGTCGTGACCTTGATAGGTTGCGAGATGTGCGCCACCCAGGAATCGGAAGTGATTGAGCAACCGCAAGTGGGTGAAGTGGTTGTGACGGAAGCGGAAGTGGAGGTGGAAGCAATCCAAGAGCCGGAATCTGAGCCGACATTTGACCCGATTCCCAGCGATATGGCACCGGAGATGGAGCAGGAGTGTGAAGAGGGATATGCTTCATGGTACGGGCCAGGCTATTATGGAAACAGGACAGCGAATGGAGAAAAATACTGGGGGAAGCAGATGACGGCGGCACACCAGACGTTGCCATTCAACACCATGGTGGATGTGTGTCGCATCGATGGCCGGGGCGGTCCTGATATCGGGGAGTGTATTGTGGTCAGGATAAATGACCGTGGGCCGTTCATACATAGGCGGTCGGAAGGTGGCCCACGGATCATTGATTTGTCCACCCTGGCTGCCAAGGAATTTGGAATGGTCGGGGAAGGGACTGCCCTGGTAAGGATTTGTGTTATCAAAGAATGATTCAACGGATGTTCCGTGCTTCCTGAATAATCAAACATAACCATTAAAGTGGAGGTGCTATTATGCGGAAGCGATTTATGGAGTGGATATGCGGGGTGTTTGAGCACAGCTGGAGGACGGTGTACAGCCACCCTGCCAGCGGAAAGCGGGCGGCGATGGCCCAACAGAAATGCGTCAGGTGCGGGAAAACAAGGTGGGTCAAGATCGGACAACCGTTGAAAAAGCCCAGGAAAAGGAACCAAGGAAAATAGTGAGTGGCATTTGCATACATTGTAACAGAAAAGTCAACCTTGATTACCATTTTTTGGCGATTAAGATGGCTTTTGATCAGGATTTGGTTCACGACAAGAATCAGCTGTTGCAAGCAGTCCAATCCGGGCGGCGATTGAAATTTGCTGTTCACAGACAATGCGTTGATAACACAGGTTTGTTCTTTGAACCGTTGTGCTGTTTGATCGATGTCCGGGCCTGGAGGGGCGGGTTGGCAGAAGCGGAAAGGATTGCCAAAGATGAAATGCAAGAGCAGCTGAGGCGGATTGTTAACATTGCCATGGAGGACGGGACCAGTCTCATGGAGCAGATCAGCAAAATCAGGGCGCAGAATAGACGGAAGGAAAGGAAAAGCTGGGTGGAGGTCACCGAGCACGGAAATGTGGTCCAGGTGTTTGGATATGAAGAGGGGCCGGACACTCCAGGCCACACACTTGATGAAATACGCAAGAGGTTACAGGGTGCCAATACCTGAGTGGATGGACGATAGTTTGAGACAGGATTGGTTGTTCAAGGAATTGGAACCAGACCAGCAACCGCTGAATGAGGGGAAAGTGAAAGTGGTGATTGGGCAGTTTTATGAAGCCTTGGCAGCTCACATCCTAGTCGGTGAGTTCGGTGAAAGGCCAGCCGGTTGGTTGGTGTACCCTGACGTTGTGATTTGGGGTGCTCACCAGTTCGGGGGCGAAATTCATGACGTGTTGGTTGAAGTGAAGGGCGGGTCCAAGCGTTATGGGTTCATTGTGGACACCGGGCAGACCAATGAATATGAAAACCTTCAAAATTGTGATTTTCCGTTCACCCAACCGGAAGTGATGTATTTGTTCTTCATCCATGACCTCACAAAGATCGAAACCAATCACAAAACAGTCGATGAATTGATCCAGGCGTTGACCAAGCACACCCTGGCCGCTGTGGCTATGCCATTGAGCATAGTCAAAGAATTGGAAGACATCTTGCCGTTGAACGGATATGCGGGATGGTCCAACGGCAGCCGGGGCGGTCCTGGGCATGAATTTTTTGTGCGCTTGTCGTCTTACAGGATGCACCGATGGGCGACGGGCGATGAGGGATTTCATGATGGGATTGACCGGCTGGCAAAAAAGAATGATCGCACGTGGAATCGAAATGGTTGGGTGATGCGAGATGAGATCATCACCGGGGCCAAGATCAAGGATTATGTTGTGTCTGACTTTCCAATGTTAGCGGTCCGGGAAAAGGGGACATGGGATTGCTTCAAGAGGATACCACTCAAAAAGAAAAAGGTGGAGGTGAACAGAGATGGTCAATTGGAGGAATGAGTCAGACTATGTTGTGTTTGACTTGGAGATCAAGAAGCGGATTGAAGAGTTGCCCAATGGATGGAAGGATCACCATTTGATGGGCGTGAGTTCGGGCGTGGCCTGGAGCAACCGGGAAGGGCGCATAATGATATTCGATGATCACAACATCGATGACTTATTGCGGCTGCTTGCATCTGCGCCGTTGGTCGTGGGATTCAATCACATCCGGTTTGACTATCCGGTCTTGTTGGGCGCAACTGGCGTGAGTAAACTGCCCAGGCCGGTTATAGCTGCCAACGGGCACGTGAATGTGGACGTATGGCCAGCCGTGACGGACGGTGTCAACGGGGTGAAGACGGATTTTGATTTGCTGATCGAGGTTTGGCGGAATATGGATTGCGGGCCATGCTTCAATCCTTCCACCCACGGCGGATATGGGCTGGACAGCATTTGTGAGTTGACCTTGGGCCGGGGGAAGTCCGGCGACGGTGCGCATGCTCCGGTCCTGTATCAACAGGGAAGGTGGGCTGAACTCATTGACTACAACATACAAGACGTTGTTTTGACCCGTGATTTATTCCGATGGGCTCAGGAACACGGATTTGTGTTGACCAAGACGGGTCCGGTGTTTTTGACTGATCCGCTGATAGTCCATCATGGATAGGCAGAAAATCACGGCGGTTGAAGAGGAATGGCAGCAATGTGGACCATCAGCTTTGATCAACTCAGACGGGCATGTGAAATGCTTGAATTGCGGTTTTCACAATTGTGAGAAATGGCCAGACGGTCGGTGCTACAGGTGCAAACATCCATTCGATGCGCTGTTGCCAACCAAGCCGGAAAAGATCGTGCGAAAAAAATCTTGAACAAGGTTGCCATCAGGTGTCGATCACCGCCTGGTCGGGAACAATTTGAAAACATGTGATGAAGACGGGCACCGGACGGAACAAACCCCACAACGGGGCGGCAACACGTTCAGGTGCCCGTCTTGTGTAATATCAACCATCTATACAAACCCCACCAACTACACAGCAAAACCCACGTTTTGGTCCTTTTTACCTTTGGCACATCTTAAAAGTCGGGCTACACCAAAAAAAAGTTCACTTCTAACTATTTGTTTTTATTGATCTTGTAAAAAAAGTTTGGATCTTGGGCGATTTTTTTCTTGCCTTTCCATTCAAGATCAGCTATACTTGTATTATGATCGAGAAAACACAAATGGAGGATGCGAAAATGAAAAAGACAGACAAAAACCTAATCAAGTTCAGACACAACAATCTCAAAGAGGTCGCAACAGACCTGGGCCTCACACAAGAGACCATCAGCGGACGGGGCGGCAGGGGCACTATCGGATACATGTTTGGGCGTGAAGATGGCAGTGAGTTCGCAGTCATAGTCGGTCAGGACGGATACAAGGTGTTTGGAAAGCCGTCCACCAGCCAGAAGCGGATTCACACACACGTTGATCTTACCAACCCAGACAAGGTTGTCAAATTTGTTATGGGTCGCAAGGATGCCGAGGATGCTATTCTGGCAGCGTTTTAATCCAGAGACAAGGAAGGGGGCAAGAAGATGGCAAATGTAACAAGTATCAGAAATCAGCTGGCCGGGGCCACAGACGAACATCTCATGGCCATAGTCGATGAGGGGATGGATTTTCACAAGGCCGGGATGGGCCTGGACGCAAATCCATACACGGATGAGTCGGAAGTGGCTGCCTTTGAGCGTGGATGGTTCAAGGCAGAGGAAAATGACCGGGACCGGGCCAAAGAGGAAAAGGCAACCAAGCGGGCGGAAAGGAAAGCCAGCCTCAAGGTCACAGAAGATAAGGCAGCCGCAGAGGGGCGCAAAATCTACACCGAGCAGGAAATCACCGAGATGATGGACACCATGGATGTCCGGCTGCTTCACCGGCCACTCCTGAAGATGTGGGCCAGGCAGACTGATTCAGAGCGGGCGGAACACACCACCAAGGATCACAACAAGGTCGGATTCAGCGCATTTGACGCTGAGTTTGCTGGCAGCCTGGTCGAGTGGCACCGGAAGGGGCGCAGCTTCAGCCGGAAGCAGGAAGCATCTCTGCGCAAGATGCTCAAAAAATACCGGAAGCAGCTGGTTGATATCGCCAACCGTGGCGAGTGAAAAGGGGAAGGGCGATGGACGCCAAGGTGAAGAATAAGGTCAGACGGTTGGCGAAAAAGCACGCAGAGCGCAAGGGGTTGGGCGGTCCGTTCACGTACGCATTCTATGCTGAGGACGGTCCAAATGCGGATTGGGTCACCATAGACAGCCATAGCAGCAGCGCATATGTGTCGGCGCAGATCAGCGTGCTTTTGGAAGGGGCGGCGGGATGAGCGTGGAGCAGATCAGGGCCGGGTTTCAGGTCCGGGGGAAAAGGGCAATGCGGTTGGCTTCCCTGGCACTAACTGGGCTGTCTGGTCTCAAGTATGTGTACGAGTCCACAATCACCGATGCCGTGGCAGAATCGGCACACAAGATCGGGGAAGTTGACCAGCACGTCATTGCTGAGGCCGGGACGTTGACCACGGAAGGTCTCAAGCGTTTGGGGATTTTTGACCACAACGCATAATCCCATCAACTATCCACTCCGGGGCCGCCACAAAGCGGCCCATTTTTTATCCCACTACCTATCCACACCGGAAGCCAATTTTGGTCCTTTTTACCTTTGGCACATCTTAGAAGTCGGGCTACACCAAAAAAAAGTTGTCTTCTAACTGCTTGAATTAATTGGCTTTACAAAAAAAGTTTGGATCTTGGGCGATTTTTTTCTTGCCTTTCCATTCAAGATCAGCTATACTTGTATTATGATCGAGAAAACACAAATGGAGGAAACGAAAATGAAAAAGGCGATTTGGAAAAAGACGATGGACCAGGGATCACGCAAAGAGTATTCACTTCAGATCAACGGCACCGAGGTCGGAAAGGTCTACAGGCGGGCCGATTTTGTGAAGCGCAACGAGACAGACCGGATCAGGACCAAGCAGGTCAACTTATACGACATCATTTGGGACCGGGCCGGATTGGAGTTGGTTATGTTGGTGGAAACGTCCTGCAGCCGGGATTCTGAAAATATGGACGACGTTGTCACATTCAGATCGGTTTACAATCTCAGGTCTGAAGAGGACACCAGAGCGGTCGTCAAGGAAATGATTGAAGCTGGATATGCTCAGGCTGACAGAATCCTGGCCGGACCGGAAGCGGCCACCGAGCAGGAAGCGGATTATGACGGCGACAAGCTCAACGAGAATGAGGCCAAGGTGCTCAAGGCGGTCCACGCCAGCGCCATGGATGAGACCGGCGGTGAGTTCACTTTTGGGGACCAGGTTGCTGGGTTCTGCCCTGAGTTCACCAAGCAGCAGGTGGCCGGATACATGGGGCAGCTGGCGACCAAAGGGATGATCTATGTTCACGAGTTGGGCAATGCCAACGGGTATGATGTTGCCGGGACGCAAATTGAGTTATCGGAAGCGGGCTTGTCCATCGTCAAGGCGGCCACCGAGACAACGGAAGCCACAGAGGGCACCACGGAAGCAGACCAGGACATGGGTCTGGACAAGTACAAGGCGGCTGAGGTCAGGGATGAGATGGAAAATGCCATACGCCACCTCAGAGCAGCGATGGAAGCGATGGACAAGGTCAGGGAAGGGATCAAGGACGGAAAGCTGGCCGGGATGGAAGGTGAGCAGAGCATGGACAGCGAGATGGAGCACATCAAGGGCGAAATGGACAAACTGGACAGCGAGTTGATCAGTCACGTGAGCCAGCTTGAGGATGAGGCCGGGGATTGGACCAGCGAGTTTGGCAGGAATTAAGGACGGAAGGAACAAGGGAGCAAGACGATGAACAACACAAAAACAAAAATCGAGTGAACCGGGGAAAAGGGCGACAGGATGCTCACCAACCTCAAGCGATTCCGCAAGAACGCAGTGGCCAAGGGATGGAGCAAAATTTGTGAGGCGGCTGAGGACAACAAGACCGGCATATGGGAAGGTGGCTGTGTTGAGTTCAGGTTCAGCGACCGGGCCGGGGGACATTTCATGTCCGATGGTACCGAGTGGTTTGGACAGATATGCGATTGGGATGGCCAGCCCACCAACCACCTGGTCAAAATCATATTTTAAGGGGGATGAGAAGATGGCATTATTGAAAGCACAGTGCGGACGGGCATACAAGCTCAAGAAGTTTTACACAAGCAAGGGCGAGTACACAGACAGGCACGGGCGCAGGTACACCATGCGCAGGGTCTGGATTACAGGGTGAAGGGGGAAGGAACAATGGCAGATTATATCAAAGCGGAACAGGTGATCAACCCGGAGCATATGAACAACGATGAGTTTTGTTCAGCCACTGGCCTGGCCGGGACCGGATTGATGCAGGATGACCCCAAGGACTGTGATGTGGCCGATGATATGGCCAGGGCGTTCAATGATGCTCCCAAGCCCATACGTTGGCACGGAGTGTGCTATGCTTACACCTTTGATCCCAAGGACTGGCGCAACGTCCGGGTGTCGGACGGCGACACAATCCGGCTGGAGTATTTGTCCGACATGGGCAAGTATGATGTTGGCTTCTGGGATTTGATGTCATACTACTGTGAAGCCATCCGCAACGAGTTGTACCAGGGCGACATCGACAAGTGGGATTACTTCACCGACCGTTGCGAGGATGACGATTGGGCGGAATTCACCAGCCAGGCGAAAGTCGAGGAAATGGTCAAGACCGCACTCAAGGGCGTCAAGGGCAAATTTGAGTTCCAGGTCAACGACAGCGAAAAAAAGTGGTTCAGCATCCGCATCAAAAAGGCATAAGGGGAAGCGATTATGAAACAGGGCGACAAAATAACGATGGACATCACCAATCCTTTCAAGGCCACCAAGCGGGTCACCGGGACCGTCACCCTGGTCGATGATGGCACAGTCGCAAGTCACCGGGTCCAGGTGGAGTTCGGGGACAGCAAGATGTTCTGGGCCAACGCCACTTTCAATAAGCGCACCGGAAAAGGTCGGATGCGGGCCAACGTCACGACGGATTGGCGGGCCACCTACAGCATCCAGGTCGTCAACTAACAAGGGAAGGGGAAGCGATATGACCAAACAAGAATACAAGGCGATCATCCAGGCGATCAGCTTCAACATATCGGCCACCGGCCAGTTCACCGACACGCTCAATATGCTCCGGGAAGTGGAGCGCAGGTTGGGGATGCCCGATGATTATGAAGTCCTGAACGGGACCACGGATGTGGACCGGGTTCAACTCACGATGGCGACCACGGCAATGGAGTGGTACATCTGCACGGGGCGGCTGTCCGGGGCGCACCAGACCTTTTTGGAGCGGGCGCAGAAGATCACCATCACGGTCCTGTTGGCCGAAATGGCCGCCAACGGTGGAAACACGATGCAGAGCCAGGCGGACCACATGGTCAGCATCCTGCGCAAGAGGGTGAAATAATGAACGTCAAGCGGGAAGGGCGGTGCTTTGAGTTGACGTGGGATGCGTTCTTCAGCTTCCACGACAAGACCTACAAGGACGGGTTGCTGGTCCACGGGATGGTCAGCGGACAGGGACCACTTGACGGAATCCGCTATGCGCACGCCTGGATTGAGATGGGCGACCTGGTGTATGACGTGAGCCGGGTTGGGATAGATCGGGATGAGGCACTCATAATTCCCAAGGTGTTGTATTATGCCATAGGCAACATCATAGATGAGCAGGTTGTCCGCTATACCAGGGATGAGGCACGGAAGCTGTCCTTGGAGCACGAGACAAGCGGACCGTGGTGGAATCAACTTTGGGACTGGGAAGCAGAACAAGGATTGTAAAGGGGGAAGGAAATGAGACGTTCATCAGCAAACTATTACACCAAGTCATTCTACAGGATCAACGGGACGGTCTACAGGTACACGGACCGACATATTGGGATGTACCAGATTCAGACAGAAACATTCTTCATCATCCCTGCCGACCTGGAGCGGGAATTCAAAGAAGCGGTCACAGCATTCGCAGATATCAAGGCGACCAGGTTCAGCACGATGAAGCACGATGCTGGAATGGCAATCCGGGTCTGGACTGAGCGGCGGGCCGGGAAGGAATACCGCAAGGTGATCGAAATGATAGACAGCAGGTTCAAGGGCCGGTTCACGGCACAAACCCATCTGCGCAAAGCGGTCTGGCCCATCTTGGAGCCTACCAGGTACGACAAGGACGGCAACCGGCTGTCCTTCCGGGAATACATCGCCAATTTGAAAGGGGAAGGGAAATGAGTGACATGGATGTGCGGGAGTGGCGTGAGTTGTTCGAGGAAATGGGCCTGGAGCAGTTGAGCATCGTCAGGCGGGCGTTGGAAAAAGAAGTGAAAATCAAGACAGAATCATTTGTGGCCAGGTTGCGACCGGGGGATGTTGTCAAGTGGTGGAGTCCAAAGCGGGGCCGATATGATCAAGGCAAGGTCACAAAGATCAATCCCAAGACGGTGGCGGTCAAGCAGATTGAGACCGGGCAAGTGTGGACTGTGAGCATTCAACTAATCCTTCCTGTGGATTGATAAATATTGATGCGTCAATGAATCGGGGTGTAGCCCAAAATAACTAAACATATGGAGGTTTGGAATGTCAGGAAAAGCAAAAGAGGTCACCAAGCGGTGGACGCTAACCAAAGGGCACGGTGAGTTGGAAGATGTGGAAGGGTGCGATGAGGTCTTCAGGCTGTCAGACGGCGTGACGAGCATCTACATGGTCGAGGGGTTGCGGGTCCATCGGTCCAGCAATTTTGAATACCCATTCATCATCGAGGGCCATGGCGGCGCATCGGTTCACCTCACGTACAATCAATTGGTCTATGTCATGCTTGAATATCTGAGGTATCAATCTGGCCATGGTTCGCTCAAAGGGTGCTTGACCAAGGTGGCCACGAGCACGGTTGCTTTCAGCGGGTCCGTTGTCGTCAAGGCCAAGGACGGGGGGAAGGGCGAATGACAGAACAGCAGATGGACGGGCAACAAGTATACAGGCGTGTCATCCCTGAGTCCGGCCTGGTTCTCATCAGGGTCACCGTCAAAGACGGGCTGCGCCGGATGTTCTGGAAGTTCAGGCTGGGCGATGGCTTTGATGTGTGGTTGGATTCATATTGGGTCCATGAACGCAAAAACAAGGCGGACAAATGGACGGAAACAAGCCAGTATGCCACCGCAAATGCTGAAGCTGCCACTTTGCAGCCCAGTGCTGTCCCGATACCAGACTGGATCTGGGACCTTGCCACTATGACCATTAGAACTGAAATGCACCAACGTGGTGTGGAGCGGGAAGCGGACCGGGTTGTGAGACAGAAAGTCAAAAGGGCAAAGGTGTGACGATGGTTGGCAGAAAGGAAAGGCCATACAAGGTGTTGTGTTATGATCGTGCCTATAAATTGATGGCAAAGTTCATTGTTAGGGCGACAAATACTGCTGAAGCGTGGGATGTTGCTGAAAATGTTTGGAAAGCAAAATTTCCAGAATTTACATGTCCATTCCACAGAGTGTGTAAGGTTGCGTTGCTTCATAAGTCTATGGCACCGGCCATTAAAAAAGGATACCCATATGGCGGGGTCATACTTGAGGATGAACGTGTGATGTATTTTCGTGAAGAAGCTGGTCCACACCAATTCAGGCTGATTCCAAAAGGAAAGATGTCGGCAACTCAATTGGCGATGGCGTCCAGGATTGGAGGGGTGTGAATGATGAAAGCTGAGGTGGAGGAATGAATGTGCTGATAGTGAAAGTGATGAGGCCGGACGGGGAAAATGTCAAATCATTGCTCCAGACGTTGGTGTCTGAGGATCAGGAAAAGGAAATCAAGAAGCGGCTCAGGATGGGGAAGGGGGCCAAAATTAAAGAGTTCGGGCCTTTGATCATAGAATTCGACACTGATGTTCTAGCGGGTGAGTTCAACGGGAAAAAACAACCAAGGAAAGGGGGATGAAGCTGATGGGAATACCAATCACAGATGAGCCGGTTTGCGCCAGGCTGTTAGGGGAACCAGACCACGAATATACATTTGTGGCGAACAAGGCGCATGATTCAAAAGCGATCTTGTTGACGTTGGTGGAGTACCAGCACGTGAAGAGTCGGGGCGGCGGGGTTGTCCTGGATCAATATTGGCATACCAACGGCGGTTCACTTAGGGGCCAGGGAGTGAACATGGACAGGGATGAGGTGCCGTGGGATGATCGGCTGCCTGAAAAATGTGCGATTGACTTGGGCAAAAGGTTGATAAAGCAGTTCAACAAGGAGTCCAAGAATGAGATCAAGGCTGCTCAGTTCATCTTTGTGGGAGCATTCCAGGGTGGCCAGAAAGGCCGGTTGGACCCTGACGGAATATCTGAGCGTGCCTATGTGACTGAAGATGAATACAGAATCATCAACGGGCGCAAGCAAAAGACGAAATTGCGGTGGCGTGGTTGGGACATCAAAGGGGACCGGGCAGACTGTGAAGCGATCATTGACAGGGTGTATCCGGGCGCAGCCGTATCTATGGAAGAGCACAAGCGTCACTGGTGCTACATTTGGTGCAAGATGGAAGTGGCCAAGGTGCGAAATGTGTACAGACTTGAGGATGCGGAAAAACCGATGCACCTGGCACAACACGAGATGCACCTCATGCCACCGACCGTGAAGACAGGTGAAGAGTTGCGTGCGATGCGGGAAAAAGCGGAAGGGGGTGCACATGCCTAAAATAATGTACAAGGCGCAGCGGTTCAGCAAGGCTAACATGATCAAAATCGCATATGCCGAGCAGATCATCAGGGAATACCAGGCACAGGGATTCATGCTCACTCTGCGACAGCTGTACTACCAGTTTGTGGCACGTGGTCTCATCGCCAACAGACAAAAGGAATACAACAAGTTGGGGGACGTTATCAACAACGCCAGGCTGGCCGGGCTGTTGGATTGGGAAGCAATTGAGGACCGATCACGCCACGTGGATCACGCCTCATCCTGGGACACTCCGGGTGACATCGTGGCGACGGCGGCCAGGTCGTTCAGGCTGGACCGATGGGCGGACCAGTTGGAGCGGGTTGAGGTCTGGATTGAAAAGGATGCTCTGGCGGGCGTTCTAACAGGAGTGTGCGACAAGTACCACGTGGCACTCCTGTCCAATCGTGGTTATCTGTCACAGTCTGAGATGTGGCGGGCAGCGGTGCGATTTCAGAATTACGAATCAATGAACGGCCAGGACGTGACCATCATTCACCTGGGAGACCATGACCCCAGCGGAATTGACATGACCAGAGACATCAAGGACCGGCTGGTGATGTTTGATTGCCCGGACGTTGAGGTGGAGCGGATTGCGCTCAATTGGGATCAGGTCCAGCACTATCAGCCGCCACCCAATCCGGCGAAGACAACGGACAGCCGGTTTGCCGAGTACATGTTGAACTATGGCACCGAGTCTTGGGAGTTGGACGCACTGGACCCAAATGTGCTTGTTACGCTCACCGAGGATGCCATATTGGCACACTTGGATCAACAGGTGTGGGCTGATATGGAGCAGCGGGAAGCGGAGCAGAGGGCACAACTAGAACACGTGAGTGCCAACTGGGACAAGGTTGTCAAGGGCAACGGACCGGCTGCCAAATAAGGTAGCAGGAGCAATATTCAAATGGAGGGGCCAAAATGACGGAAGTGAAATATTTGTATAGCGGTGGTGGATCACAATTCACCGTGGAAATTAAGGCACCGAAACATAGGATGTCCAGACGTGTCACGCTGTTTCCTTTAATCAGGGACAAAGACGGTCTGGTGGTATTGGTGCCAACCAGAAACGTACAGGTGTTCAAAGACGGAAGCGAAACTGTGCTGTTTGACAAAGATGCCGGAGTTGTTCCGCACAAAGGCGGCGGATACAGGATGCACCTGACAGAAGATCAATACAAAATCATTTGTGAGAAGCACCGTCAAGTGAATGGAAATTGCGGACGGATAACAATTGCCAGATCAAATTACGCTGATAAAGTGATTGGGAAAAATTGGGACAAGTACGTCAAAGAAGCCATAAGTGATGCGAGAAAAGATGGTGCATTCAATTCGATGAATAAGTTGCCAACCAGGACGGCGGGCAAGCCCAAGTCCAAGACGTTGGGCGTTGATAATGCGACAGCCAAGGCCAGGGCGGCGTTCAATCCCAAGGTGGCGGGCAAGGACAAGACGGTGATCAAGGCGGACGGGGCGAAGCGGGCCAAGGCGATCAACCCCAAGGGGACATCAGCTGCCACTTCATTCAAAAATTAGTTGATCGAGGACATCATGGATGAGTGCGGTGAGAGGATTCCGCAAGCGGTGATTGATGGTTTCAACGACAAGTTGAAAAAGTTGAAGCGGGATATTGTCGATGAAGTGTCTGATAAGATCGTGGACAGGGTTGTCATCATGGCCGTGAAAGAGGCCACGAAAGGGATTACAGACAGGGTTGCGGCCGAAATTATGAACAAGGTCGTGATCAGGGTGGATAACCAAATCAAAAATGCTCTCAATCCGCCTGAGCCGGTTCACCATTGCCTGGGGCAATACAGAGTCGGGGAAGTGGCGTGCAACGGGAATGGAAACGGAAGCATGCCTTGCGTCCATCGTGATGATTGCCTGGCGATTAAGGCTGTGATGGATAGAAGTGACGACGGCGTGGTGGTCACCAGATTCAACTTACATGATTTGGTACAGCAGGGCTTGGAAATATTAACAAATCCAGATGGAGGGGAGTGAAATGAGCGTTGAAAGGGCGGAAAGGGCGAAAACATACAGGGCGTTGCATTCAGCGATGATGCAGGACGTCATTGACGGGCGGCTGGAAGGTGAATTGGGAAGTGTTACCACCGAGTCGTTTCAAACATCGTTTGGGGCGGAATCCGGTTACAACACAGCGTTGAAGGTTTGGGGATTGGGTGACCCGGTGGCGTACCTTTGCAACACAGCCACCGGGATGATCACCAAGCACAACGACGGTGAAGTGCTCACGCCATCGGAAGGGGCTGAACTGTCTGTTCCGGGGAAGCGGAAAGGGAAGCGCAACCCCAGCAGGGCAGATCGGTTTGGTGAGGCCATCGGGCAAATCGAGTCCGGCAAGACCGCACTTGAAGAGTTGAAGGATGAGTTGGAGTCCTGGCGGGACAACATGCCTGAAAACCTTCAGCAGAGCCAGACATATGAGATGCTGGAAGCTGCGATTGACGAGTTGGACAACGCCATCTCTCAGGCCGATGAAGTTTGCGGCGTGGATGTTGAATTCCCTGGAATGTTCCAAGGGTAATGCATATGGGCCAGGGTGTCAATGGAGACAACGGGGCTGAGGACCATGCGAACCACCAGCACCACCACGGCGGGTTCGATTCCCGCACCCTGTCCGCCAAAGTTGTCAACCTGAAGCGGGAAGCGTATGACGTGTACATCGGAAGGGGAAGCAAGTGGGGCAACCCATTTAAGATCGGGCCGGACGGGGACCGGATGGAAGTGATTGCCAAGTACAGGGAGCACCTGAGACGGAATCAGCACTTGATCCGGGCGGCCAAGGCAGAATTGGTTGGGAAGCGGTTGGGGTGTTATTGCGCACCGCACCCATGTCACGGCGACATCTTGGCTGCCATTGCCAACGGGGAAGTGTGGAGGTGAAAATGTCTGAAGCAGAGGTAAGATACACAGAGCAGATGGTGCTTAATGCGACCGGGATGGACGTGAACAGGCTATACCGGGCGATGACCAAAGCACCATATGTGATGATTGCTCGCAACAGGAAGGGGCGTGACGATTACACACCTGAAGAGGCCGGGGTGTTGTATCTTTGCCACCTGCTCCAAGACCAGGCCGGGTTCAGCGACCAGACAGCACAGGAAATCATCAAGCAGGTGTGGAACACCAGAGCGGCGTGGACGGTCCTGAGCGACATGATGTGCTCTGGCACTGGAATGTCCATGATTTTGGTTTGGGACCGGGGCGGAATCCTGGTCAAAGCTGAGGTGTATGAGCGGGCGGCCAAACCGACCAGGCCCAAGATCGCAACTGAGCAACACGGGGCTGTCCTGGTCCTGCGGCTGAGTTGATATATATATCACATTCTGGCAACTGGGAAATGATTGGGAAGTTCGGAATATATAGGTGGTGAAGATGAGCAAAGAATACAACATCAAAGTCAGTCTGAGGATCAGGACGCAGGTGGCGGAAAAAGAGCACACTTGCTCCGGTTGTAAAGCCAAAATCAAACCGGGCGATGAATACAGCACCGTGTATGATGGCCGGATATCCAGCAAGGCGTGCCAGGAATGTGTGCGGCTGCCGGTGGACAAGGAAACAGACGTTGAATTGTGGGAGTATTTCACAAAAGTGGAGGGCAGCGATGAGTGACATGTACCAGCTTCCGATAGTGTTTGTGGCTGACTCAATGGAGCACGGAATTTTGGCATTCAGCTGGGCGATCAAGCCAGCAGAGCCAATTGGGCCGGAATTTGATTTCAAGCTGGTGCCGACCGCAGAGCCTGGAACAAGCAAGATAGATGGACCGGCCATTGCGCTATATTGGACAACGCCCAACGCAGAGCCACCCAACAACATCTTGTTGCTGGGCGATGTCACCGAGTGGTTGGTGCGGGAGCAGGACGGGCGTGAGATGTATCTAATCAGCGTCAAGTTCCAGCCTGGAATTCAATTTGATAACGTGGTTAAGGCCATGGCGCAAATGCACCAGGCCAGGCAATACGGTGCTGCATTCCACATCATGGGACCGGGGCTGCTCCAGATACACACTCTCAGGCAGTTCATGGAGCCGGAACACAACAAGTACAAACATCTGTTGCCGGGGGAATTGTGATGAACGAATTCACCAAATTCAGGAAGTGCGAAGTGTTCAACGGGTCCGATTGGAATGAGGTGCCATTTGAGAAGGTTCGGAAGGGCGACAAGTTCAGGCTCACAGAGCCGGACGGGACAGAGGTCACCAACAGTGTCGGGGACAGCGAGTGGGTAGCACTGTCTGACCCTGAGCCGTTGGGTGGCGGCAATTGGAAGATAGCAGTCAAAGACAGCTGAACAACTAACAGAAAGGGGAATCAAGAAGATGAAACAGTCAGAAATGCTTGCGGAATTGTTGAACGGACCGGCCAGCGGGATCAGTCCAGATGCCAAATTGGAATGTTCGTCCAGACCTGACCATTGGAAGGTCGTGATCACGGACGGCGGCGTGGCGGTCACCTATCACCACACCGACAAGGACGGGTGGACCAAGGTCAAGGAAAAAGAACACCGCAAAGCCAAGTCGATGGGTGAGGCCAAAGCGGCGGCGGCCAAGACCGGCGGAAAAAAGGCCGCACCCAAGCGCACAAAGCAGTAACAAGGGGAAGGGAATGAGCAAACGTGCAAAAGACAACGGAAAGGACCCAGTGCGGGTTGTGACCGGTGTCATATCTTCATACGGTGGAGCGGTGTTTGATAATGCCGCCAAGGATTGGGTGGTTGACTTTGCTTGCGGAGCCAATTGCGGATGTTGCGCCAGACGGTTGAAGGAAAAGGGATTCACCATCCAGCGTGAGTCATATTCCAACCAAATGGTGGTGAAGGGGGTCCGGGCGTGATGAAGGCATTCATAACAGGCGTCATCGTGTTCCCGGTTGGCCTATACGACAACCGTGATGGCCAGGATGAGGACCGGCGACGGGAAGCGGAATTGCTGGCGGAGTTGTCGCACTTCACCGGACAACCGATGGACAAGGTCATCAAAAATCACCAATACACGTTCAGAGGTGTGGAAGAGTGGATGCCGCAAACCGGCTGGGCCACCTTCACGTACCACACCAGGGAGATGACCACACCGTGTGCGTCGTCACAAAACAAGGTCCGGCTACACATCCTGAACATCGACATGCTTTTGCGGGTCCCAAACGATGATCGGCAGTGCTGTATCTGCATGGCGGGCGGGTTGGTTAGCTTCTGGGTGGACCACCTGGCCAATAAGGCGGCTGTCAAGGTCAACCATTGCCACTTTCAGGTCTGTCCGCTTCAGGACGGTGAAATGAAGGAATTCACGTTGGACATGCCTGCTCTGGCGCTGTTCCCGGTGGTGGATCAGGAAACAGTCCATTGGGAAGCGATTCACCGCCGTTGTCACAAATTTCGACTATGGCGGGGCCGGAATCTGTTATGGACTGCGACCTGGGCGATGAGGGCACGTGTTCAGTGATGAAACATTAGTCAATTGGAGGCGATGAGATGGCGACCGGGAATGAAATCAAATATCAAAAGGTCTTGGATGTTATATCCGAGTTACACAGCGACACCAGCGTGAGTCTGGGGGAAGCGATCAGCAACATGAAAGGCGTTCGGGACCACGTTGACAGTCTCATCGATGCCCTTGAGGTTGACTTGGCCAACCAGGAAGCGGCGGAATTGGAGGACGGCGATGGTTGATAGCAAGAAAAACAAAGCAGGAGCCACCAAGCTTGGCATCGGAAGTGACGACAATCACGTGCTCATGGTCTTTACCACAGAAGGTGATTATGTGGCACTCCTGCCAAAAGAGGCACGTGCGGTCGCATACTCATTGATTGATAAGGCTGAGGTGGTCGATGTGAAGGCAGCGGGGAAGGTCGTGGAGTTGGTGAAGCCGGGTCCGACAGCGTACCCAGACAGGACGTTGATCACCAGGTTGCGGCGCAAATTCCTTGAGTTCACTTTCCTCAGCCTGACCAGATCGGAAGCGGTGGACCTGATCAACCATCAGAATGAGTTGATTCAGGATTTGGACAAGCGGGTTCAATCCAAGTCGGATCAGGTGGACCGTTTGAGGGAAAAGCTCAGGGAATTCGAGCAGCCTCACGGGAAGGGGGCAGGGTGATGTTCGGCAAGACAGGGATCAGGGGGCCAAGTCATATTCACACCGGGACCGGGACTGTCCATGCCACCTGGGGGCGGAAATGGCACGGGATGGTCGTGACCCGATGTACAATCATATTGGGGCCGGAACAGCGCAAAGTCTACAAGGTAACCAACAAGCCGGTGACCTGCGGCAACTGTTTGCGATCAATCCGGGCCAAGCGTGGTCTGGAGGGGCCATTATGAACAGGACGCACAAACAGCTGCTTGAAGAGTTGGGCCTGACCAGGGGGGAGTTGGATCACTTTCTGGTAGGTGGCGTGACCGGGGTGTTGGAGCCAAAAGGACCGGGCCGAAACAGGACATACAATGACGTG
>Ga0307378_10000761_pt1 | contig 54494 bp, 42 predicted proteins | sample UN1MG_FD_202238 | JGI IMG/M metagenome (GOLD analysis project Ga0307378, IMG submission 202238) | Soil microbial communities from Risofladan, Vaasa, Finland - UN-1 | ecosystem: Environmental > Terrestrial > Soil > Coastal area > Acid sulfate soil | place: Finland: Risofladan, Vaasa | collected... | reverse complement strand
GCGCCGCGTCGGATGGTAACATCCGACGCCACCGTATTTTCCGGAGGGCGACCCCGCAGCGCGCGAGCGAAGCGAGTCGAGCGAGGAGGCGCCCGGAGGCCGCGGCGGCCGACGCGCAGCGGCGGCCAAAGCGGTAATTGATTTGACCGACAAGAATGTCCGTGCCACGGGAATGCCGGCGCCACGGTGGTAACGCCCGGGGGGCCTATGTCCCTTATCCCCCCAAATACTCGTTCAGAACTATTGATAAACGGGCTTATTAATATTAAATTGTGGGGCGATGCCTAGGGAGTTACTCGCCATAGTGGGCCTTACGTGTACCGGGAAGGCGACGCTCGCGCTGGCGCTGGCCGACGCGCTGGGCGGCCCCGACGCGGTCTCGATAATCGTGTGCGACTCGACGAAAGTATACCGCGGGGCCGACGTGGGGACCGCCAAGCTTACGGGCGCGGCGCGGCGCGGCTACGAATTCCTTATGGCAGACGTCGCCGACCCCGGGGTCCCCTACAGCGCGGGGCGCTACATGGCGGAGGGGCGCGCCGCGTGCGAGGAAACGTGGCGCCGCGACAGGTTGGCGCTGGTCGTCGGCGGCAGCGGCCTTTACTTCCGCGCGCTGGTCGACGGCATCTGCGAAGCTCCCGCGGCGGACGCCGACGTGCGGGCCGCGCTGCGGGCGCGTCGGGCCGCGGGCGAAGATCTGCATAAACGGCTACGCGAAGTGGACCCCGACGCCGCGGCGCGGATATCCCCCGCGGACGAAAAACGCATCGTCCGCGCCCTCGAAGTGTACGAGCTGACCGGCGTCCCGCTGGCCGAAATCCATTCCAAGGGGACGAGGCCGCTGGAGGCCGAACGCGTCGCGGTCGTCGCGCTGGACGCGTCGCGACGCTGGTTGGCCGAACGCGTCGAGGAGCGTACGCGGCGCATGTTCGCCCGAGGGCTTTTGGCCGAAACCGCCCGCCTGACGGCCGAAGTCGAAGACGCGACGGCGCCTCCCCTCAACGCCATCGGCTACCGCCAGGCGGTTCAACTCCTGAGGGGCGAGCTCGACGAGGAAACGGCGTTCGGGTACGTAGTCCGCGAAACGCTCCGCCTCGCGAAGCGGCAGCGGACCTGGTTCAAAAAAGAAAAGCGCGCGTTGCGTTTAAACGCCGCCGAAGGGCCCGGCCGTCTAACGGAGCGGGTCGTAGCGCTTTGGGAAGCGCTGTTGCAAAATTAGGGCATTTATGATAAAATATGATATGTTTATCCATAGAGGAGGTTTAATCGTGAAATACTTAAAAGCCTTCATCGTCGTAGCGTTGGCGTTGGGCGTCGCGGCCGTCTTCGTGGGATGTAAGAAGAAAGAGGAAGTCCCCACCGCCGAGACCGCGGCGGAAACGGCGGCCGAGACCGTCGCCAAGGAAGAGGTGGCTTGCCCCGCGCCCGGCGAAGACCTCATCTGCGAAGAGTGCAAAGAACTCTTCATGGCGGACGAGGACTACGCGGCCCATATGGAAACGAAACACCCCGAAAAATGGGCCAAGGTGAAAGACGAGTTCTGGGAAATGCGCGAGACCGAGGGGGGCAAGTAAAGAAAGAGCAACGGGTTAAAGCGTAAACCCGGCGTCCCGACGGCGCGGCTTACCGGCGGGCGGCCCAAGCGCGAACCAGGGGGGGCACGGATGAAGTATGCCTATTTACGAATTTGAATGTGACGAATGCGGTACCGTTTTCGAGGTGCTCTACCGCGACGCCGACGGCTCCAAATGCCGGTGTCCCGACTGCGCCTCCGAAAAGTGCCGCCGTTTAATATCTTGGGTGGTGACTAGGACGTCGAAACCCCGCGCCGGCGACGCGTGCGCCATTAAAGCGGGTTGAGGGCGCTGACCAGCACGGCGGAAGCCGGTGCCGGGAAAGCCTCTTCGAAGGATTTTAACGCCGCTCGCCGCAAATTTCTTACAGAAGACGGGGTAAAGCGAGTACCTTGAGTAACGCGGCTCAAGTCGCGCGAATAGGTAGTTTGTATCTTCGGCGGCCCTATACCGGGAAGTGAACTACGCCGTAAAAAACCACTTCTTGCGACCCGCCCGATTACGATAATCCTCATCGGGAGCAACCATTTTATGAACGAAGAAAAATCCGAAAAGTTCGAAAACCCGAGCGACGAGCGACTGGCGGAAATCCTCAAAACCCACAAAAACGTCGCCGTAGCGGGGTTAACGCCCAAACAGGAATCCCCGGCCAATCGCGTCGCGCGGTTCCTGAAACGCCACGGCTTCCGTATCTACCCGGTCAACCCGCGGTACGAGTCGGTGCTGGGCGAAATCGCGTGGCCGTATATCAGAAACATCACCGAGCCGGTCGACATCATAGACGTATTCCGCAGGCCCGAACACCTGGGGGGCGTAATAGAAGACGCCGTTAAGGTGGGGGCGAAAGTAATATGGCTCCAACTCGGGATATCCGACGAGGAGTTCGCGGCCGAGGCGCAAAAGGCCGGCCTCGAAGTCGTCATGAACCGATGCATGAAGAAGGAATACGAACGGCTGGTATTAATGCGGAGGGTTAAGTAGGGATGGCCGAAGAAGAGCACGAGCTCGCCATCGTGGGCGGCGGCCCCGCGGGGTTGGCCGCCGGCATCTACGCGGCCCGCGGCCGCCTGGACGCGATACTCCTGGAGGCCAAACCGCTGACCGGCGGCCAGATTCTACTGACCGACGTCATCGAGAACTACCCCGGCTTCCCCGAGCCGCTTTCCGGCGCCGAGTTGATGGAAAAGATGCGGAAGCAGGCGGAGCGCTTCGGCCTGCAATTCGCCACCGCCGAGATAACCAACGTTCGCGCCGCGGACGGCAAATATCTCCTCGAGAGCGCCAAGGGCGATTATTCGGCGAAAGCGGTAGTCGTCGCGACCGGGACCGAAAGCCGTAAGCTCGGCGTGCCGGGCGAGCAGGAGTTCTGGGGGATGGGCGTCACGACCTGCGCCACGTGCGACGGGCCGCTCTACCGCGACAAACCGGTGGCGGTGATAGGCGGCGGCGACAGCGCCGTCAAAGAAGCCGTGTACCTAACCAAGTTCGCCGGCAAGGTCTACGTCATACACCGCCGGGATAAACTGCGCGCCGAAAAAATTATCCAGGAGCAGGCCTTCGCCCGGGAAAATATCGAGTTCGTCTGGGATACGGTCGTAACCGAGATGGTGGGCGACAACGACGGTTTAACCGGCGTGAAGGTTAAAAACGTCAAAACGGGAAACGAGAGCGAGCTGGCCGTGGATTGCGTCTTCCTCTACGTCGGCGTACGACCGAACACCGCGTTCGTAAAGGACCTGGTGGAGCTCGACGACCACGGCCTCATCGTAACGGACGAGGATATGCGGACCGGCGCCCCGGGCATCTTCGCCGCCGGCGACTGCCGCTCGAAGACGCTCAAGCAGGTCGCCACCGCGGTGGGCGAAGGCGCCGCGGCCGCGTTCTCGGCTCAAGAATACGTCACCGGCGGGCCCTATGCCGGCAGCGGCTAAAGTATTATTGGGAGCGATAGCGGGCGGCGCGCTGGGGTTCGGTTGGTTTTACCTGACGCGCTGCGCCGGCTCGGTTTGACCGGCGAGCTCGAGCCCGTGGCTCACGGGCGGCCTGGGAGTGGTAATCGGGGTGTTGTTCGCGGCGTTGGCGGGACGGTGATATGCTCAAACTCGGCATAGCGGCGTTGCTGGGGGCGGCGGGTTTCGCCGCGGGGTACTATTTCCACGTGCTCGCGCTCGCGCCGCGCGGACTTGCGACTTGAGCCAGCCAGGGCTCGCCCTGGGTTACCGGGGCCATCGTAGCCGCCGTCGGCGTTATCGTCGCGTTTATGATAAAAACGAAGTAAAAACGTTCATAAAAAAATCGCCGGCCCCGGGCCGGCGTTTTTCATTCGTATATCATCTGTGCCACAGACATTCTTGTCTGTGACCAAGCGAACAGACACTTCTCGTTATTGTTCAAATTTCCACCGCGTACCGCGACGCCTCCAGCACCACCATCCGGTCCCAAGGGCCGAGCCGTTCCTCCGCGGCCTTTATAACCGCGCGCGAGCTTATATCCAGGCCGAAGAGCGCCGCGGTGAAGGCGTCCGCCTCCGCCTGGTTGGCGCCGGCGACTATTATACCCAACCCCTCGACGTCGTCGTAGCGGTCGCCCCAGGCCGCTTCGTGCGCGCCGCCCTCGCGGACGTAGACGGCGTGGTGTATCGCCTCGCACGCGCCGACGACGCGGAAGTGCGCGCCGTACAATCGGCAGACGTCCGTTATGGCCTCGGGGAGGCGCTCGTGGTACGCCATCCGGTTCGGCTCCGGGATAAGGCCGAACATATTCTTGAGCGATAGGCTGAAGCCGGCGGCGCCAGACGCCGGGTCGGTAACTTTAATACGCGCGAGGCTGAGGAGCGGTCGGCCGCGCCAGGCCAACAGCTTCTCGGGGAGCGCGCCGTATAACTCGTCGAAGACGAGCGGCGTCCCGGCACCCTCCAACGCGGCGCGGACCTCGTCTTCGGGGACGGCACGTCCCTCCCATACCTCGTCGGTGACGTTCACGTACGTCACGTCGTCGCGGGCCAGGACGGCGTCCAGGCCGAAGCGGGCGAAGTACGCGGCCTCCTGCTCGCGTATCCAATCCCAACTCTCGCGGCCGTTCTCGGGGGTTACCTCGCGCGAGCCGTCGTTGCGCATCGCCGCGTGGCCCTCGATTATTATCTTCTGGCCGTCGACGGCGTCGCACGCCAACGCCAACGTCGCGGCGTCGGTGAATTGGCCGGGGTACGGGCTGAACCAGTTGGCCTTTATCAGCACCGGGCCCTCGGCCGCGCCGAGCATCCCGAAGATATCGCGTATCGGCCCCGCGGCGCGTACGCCGCGCGCGAAATAGAGGTCCTCCTTGACCTCGTAAACGCGCAGGCCTTCGTAGACCGGCACCGCTACTCCTCCTTCTTCTTGGAGGCGCCGTGTTTCTTGGCCTCTTTTTTCTTCGGCTCCTCTTCGGCCGGCTTTTCGACGTCGGCCGCCTCGGCCTCCGCCGTCGCGGCCGGCTTCTCTTCGGCTTCCGCGGCGGCCTCTTCGGCGCCCTCTGCTTTTTCCGCCTTCACTTCGGCCTCCGCCGTCGGCTTCGCGGCAGCTCCGGCTCCCGCTTCCGGCGCGGCCTCCTTCTCTTCCGCGGCCGGTTCGCGCTTGCTCTCGTCGACGTAATTCAGCTGCAGCTCCGTAATCAGGCCGGTGAGGACGCGGCGTTCGCGGTCCGTCAAGTTGCCCTCGGTCTTTTTGCGGAACATGGCGAGGACATCTATCGTGCCGCGGGCGGCGTCGAGGTCGCGTTCGACTTTTCCGGTGAACGGGTTCGCTATCTTACCCATCTGCTGCATCGCCGCGGCGTGGAACGAGTACATTATCGAAAGGAACAGCGCTTCGTCTCTGTCGAAACTATTTTCTTCGGCCATGGGTACCTCCCCTAATCGCAGCGGTTAACGTTACGTCAGCACTTCGCCCACGATGTCGAAATCGGCGGGCGGCGGGATGATATATATTCCGCGGCAGGCGTGGCGCACCCGGGCCAAAAGGTCGCGCGCGACGGCCAGGCCCTCGGCGCGCTCCGCCCCTTTACCTTTCGCCGCGGCGGCCTCCATTCGCTCGAGCGCCGCCGGCGGGACGTCGATGCCCGGGACCTCGTAGTGGAGGAACTGCGCGTGACGGAAAGATTTAAGGGGCAGGAGGCCGAGTATAACCGGCACCGGCGGCTCGCCGAAGCGCTCCAGGAACTCGAGCCACACCGCGGCGTCGTAGAAGGGTTGCGTCATCGCGAAATCGGCCCCGGCCGCCACCTTCTCCTCGAAGCGCCGATGCTCGCGGTCGACGTCGCCGGCCCCCGGGTTCAACGCCACGCCCACCGTGACGTCGAAAGTTTCGCCGATGGCCTTGCCGGAGAGGTCGACGCCGGAGCGCAGCGTATCCACCAGCCGCACCAGGCCCGTGGAGTCGAGGTCGAAGACCGACTTGGCCTTGGGGTAATCCCCCACCTCCGACGGGTCGCCGGTCAAAGCAAGGATGACGCCTATGCCCAGCGCCGCGGCGCCGACGAGCTCGGATTGGAGCCCCAACAGGTTCCGGTCGCGGCACGTGAAGTGGAGTATGGCCTCCAGGCCCACCTCCTCGCGGATTATGTGGGCCAGCGCGACCGACGACATCCGGACCCGCGCCAGCGGATTGTCGGCGACGTTTACGGCGTCTACGCCGAACCCCCGAAGTTTCGCGGCCGCTTCCAGCGCCGCCGCGTAATCGGGGCCGCGCGGGGGGTCGAGTTCCGCGGTGACGACGAACTGCCGCCCCAATTTATCCGCGAAGCGTTCGCCCGGGGGCGGCGTATCCGGTCCGTGGGTGCGAGGCTCCGTTACCGCGACGGCCGCGGCCGGCGCGCGCCGACGCGCGGGCCGCACGCCGGCGAGCGCGTTCGCCACCGCTTCCACGTGCCGCGGCGTCGTGCCGCAACAGCCGCCGACGACGTTCACGCCCAGCTCGGCGAACAACGGCGCGTACTCCCCGAAATATTCTGCCGTGGCGCCGTAGACGGCGCGGCCGCCGACGGTGGCCGGGTACCCGGCGTTCGGCATAACGCTCAAGTACCACGCCGCGGCGGCCGGAGGGTCCGAGAGGACGCGTTCGGCGATAATGTCGTACGTCTCCTTGGGGCCCAGGTTGCAATTCAGGCCCACGACGTCTGCCCCGGCGGCCACGAGGGTCTTGAAACCGGCTACGACGTCGTCGCCGAACTTCGTCGTCCCGTCGGGCAGGACCGTCAACGAGACGACGGCCGGGAGGTCCGTCAGCTCCCGCCAAACGGCCAGCGCGACCTCGGCCTCCGCCAGCGACGACATCGTCTCGACGACGGCGAGGTCGACGCCGCCCTCCAGCAGGCCGGTCATTTGTTCGGCGAAGAACCCGCGGCCCTCGTCCTCGGTCAAGTAGCCGAAGGGTTTCATCACGGCCCCCAACGGCCCCACCGAACCGGCGACGAACGCGTCGGCGCCGGCGGCCTCGCGCGCGACGGCCGCCGCCCGGGCGTTCAACTCGACGACGCGGCCCTCGAGGCCGAAGCGACTCAACTTGACGCCGTTGGCGGCGAAGGAGTTGGTCTCGAGGAGGCGCGCCCCCGCGGCCAGGTACTCGCGGTGTACCGCGGCGACGGCGTCCGGCCGGGTCGCGTTCAGCTCCTCGAGGCAGCGGCCGGCCTCCACACCTTTGGAATACAGGTACGTCCCCGTCGCGCCGTCGGCGACGACCACGTTCTCGCCCAGATATTCTTTAAAGGCCGACTCAGTCAAAAGCTCGATTCCTCCGCCTACGGGTTTATATAAACCGGACGCGGGGCCCTCGCCCGAACCGATAACTCCGGCCGGGGTAAAATAAACCGTTGCGATTATATCAAAAATTCCCCCCGGCGGGACCGATAAAGCGTCCCGGCCCGCAAACGGCGGTATAACGTGAACCGGCCCGGGCGGATACCCGACGCTCCCGCGGCGCATAAAAAAGCCGCCCCGAAGGGCGGCCTGACGAGTCGGTTAATTTTACTTCTTGGGGGTCGTCTTCTTAGGCTTGCTCTTTTTTTTGGTTGCCATTGCGGGCCGTCACCTCCTCTCGTGCCGCCGGCCCGACGGCCGGCCGCATAAGGCAAACCCGCAATATTAGAACCAATACGACACTACTAATAACAATACGCGCCCGCACGCGGGCGCGAGGGGTCGAAGTCAACGGCAACCCGACTAAGACGTCCCGGCCGGTTTGGTCTTACCATCCCGACGGCAGAATATATAGCAGAAAAATCCGACGAATGCAAATTTTTTCGTAAGGCGCCGGCCGGTATTCGTCCGAAAGGAGGGGCTGCTCCCTCCGTCCCGTCAGCTACGCCGCTGCCGACGGTTAGGTTGGCCGCTCTAAAATACGGACGTTAGGTAAAATCATACTAGGTCGAGCCGACGTCGTTAAACGAGCTCGGTTTCCAAAGCGAAAGGGCCGCCATAGCGGCCCCTCGTAACCCCGGCTCGAGCCGAGGTATAACCAACAAAGAAGAGCAAACGTTAGCCTTCGCCAACGACCGAACGCCGGACGCTACTTCCTCTTGGTAGCAGCCTTCTTCCTAGTAGTAGCCTTCTTCTTCGCGGCAGTCTTCTTCTTAGGGGCAGCTTTCGTCCTGGTAGAAGTCTTCTTCTTGGCGGTCGACTTTTTCGCAGTCGTCTTCTTTGCGGTCTTCTTCTTCGCTGCTGTTCTCTTCACTGGCATCTTTTTCACCACCTTCCCGTGGGGAAAACCCGGTACAGCCGTGCCGCTACCCGGGCGGTAGTCCCGCGCTACCTCTTCGAGCCGCCGCACGCCGGCACGTGCGTTCCAACCGGCGGCCCGGGTTCCTACGAAATTATTTCTTCTTCTTAGCGCACGTCTTTCTCGTGGGCGCTTTCTTCTTCGTCGGTGCTTTCTTCTTAGTTACCATCGCGGGTCCGCTCACCTCCTCTCGCACGGCCGCGGTTGGCCGCTAGCCGCACCTCGTAAACCCGCAAGCTCGACAGGTTAAACACCCCTCGGCGATTTCCAGGAGGCCGGAGCACTCCGGGCATTGGGGCCCGGCGTTGGCGAGCTCCTTCAACATCCGCTCCCGCCGCATGGCCTCCATCTCTTCCGTGGCGGGTCCGGCGTCGAAGAGAGGCGAGGTCTTCGCCCCCATATGACGTTCGACGACGATGCCTATGGCGTCGGGGCAACTGAGTATGGCCTCGCCGTTCTGCCACGTCGGCATCGGGCAACGAATCCCGCGAAGTTGTTTTATTATCGATTTGACCGTTACGCCGGCGCGAAGGGCCAGCGATATGAGCCGCGAGGAAGCCTCGGAGTGGGACGAAATACACCCGCCCGACTTCCCCATTTTCGCGAAGACCTCGCACAAGCCGTTCCCATCCCAATTCAACGTAACGTACAGGTTCCCGCAGCCGGTGGCGACCTTCTCGGTAATGCCGTGGGTGATGGCGGGCCGGGGCCTGGGCGCAACGCCCAGCGGAGGCGGACCGGCGGCCGGCGCCGTCGCGCCGTCGGCCGCCGCCTCGCCTACGTTCAACACCTGCACCGAACGCGAACCGTCGCGATAGATGGTTACGCCTTTGCAACCCAGCTCGTAGGCCGACAAGTACGCCTTCTCCACGTCCTCCAGCGTAGCCGACTTGGGGAAGTTGATGGTCTTGGAGACGGCGTTGTCGGTGTACTTCTGGAAGGCCGCCTGGATGCGAACGTGCCACTCCGGCGGTACGTCGTGCGCGGTGACGAAGATGCGCTTGAGCTCGGCCGGGACGTCGTCGCGGCTCTGGATGGATTCGCCGCGGGCGAGGCTCTCGAACAGGTCTTCGCCGGCGACCCCGGCGTCTTCCGCCGCTTTGGCGAAAAGGGGATTGACCTCCACCAGCTTGTCGTCGTCCAGTACGCGGCGGTAGAAGCACAGCGCGAAGATAGGTTCGATGCCGCCGGTCGCGCCGGCGATGATGCTTATGGTGCCGGTGGGCGCCAAGGTGGTGGTAGTGGCGTTGCGCAGGCGCGCGCCGCCCGGGCGGTCGTAGACGCTGCCGCGGAAGTTCGGGAAAACGCCCCGTTCCTCCGCCAGCCGGACCGACGCCCGCTTGGACTCGAGGTCGACGAACTCCATCACCTGGCGGGCGATTTCCTCCGCTTCCTCCGAATCGTACGGGACCCAAAGCTCAACCAGGAGGTCGGCGAAGCCCATGACGCCCAGCCCTATTTTGCGGTTGGCTTTGGTATTCTGTTCTATTTTGGCGAGGGGATAGCGGTTGACGTCGATAACGTTGTCCAGGAAGCGGAACGCGGCGTGGACCGTGCGGCCGAGCCGCTCCCAGTCGATTACCTTCCGGCCCTTCTCCTCCCGCACCATCAAGCCCAAATTGATCGAACCCAAATTGCACGACTCGTACGGCAGTAGCGGCTGCTCGCCGCACGGGTTGGTGGATTCGATCGCGCCGACGTGGGGCGTGGGGTTGGCGGCGTTGACGCGGTCGATAAAGATTATGCCCGGTTCGCCGTTGCCGTGGGCCATCTCGACGATTTTATTGAAAACCCTGGCCGCCGGCAACCGGCCGGCTTCCTCGCCGGTGCGCGGGTTGACGAGGGCGTACGTCTCCTCCTCCGCCAACGCGGCCATGAACTCGTCGGTGAGCGCGACCGAGATATTGAAATTATTGAGGTGATGTTCGTCGGCCTTACACGTGATGAACTCCATGATGTCGGGATGGTCGACGCGCAGAATTCCCATATTGGCGCCGCGGCGGGTCCCGCCCTGCTTTATGGCCTCGGTCGCCGCGTCGAAGACCTGCATAAAGGAGATGGGGCCGCTCGAGATGCCCTTGGTGGACATGACGACGTCGTTCTTGGGGCGGAGGCGCGAGAACGAGAAACCGGTGCCGCCGCCGCTCTTATGTATGAGCGCGGTGTCCTTTATGGCCCCGAAGATGGAATCCATCGAGTCCTCTACCGCCAGGACGAAGCACGCCGAAAGTTGACCCAGCTCGCGGCCGGCGTTCATAAGGGTGGGCGAATTGGGTATGAACTCGCGCCGCGCCATAATGCCGAAGAACTCCCGGGCCACGGGCTCGAGGTCCGCCATGGGGTTGTAGATCCGCTCCGCTTCCGCGACCGCCCACGCCACCCGCCAGAACATCTCGCGGGGTTCCTCTACCGGATTCCCCTCTTCGTCGCGGCGCAAGTAGCGGCGCTTCAGGACCTCGAAGGCGTTATCGGAGAGCTCTACGCCGGGCTCTTCCCAATCCTCGCCCTCCGCGACCACCGGTACGTTACGTTCCCACCCCGCCTCCGCGTCCTTGACCTTGGCCTTTACGACGCCTTCCAAAACTTCGCCGCCGAAGTTCCCCAAGTCCTCGAGTTCGTCCAGCGTTTCTATTATTATTCTTTCCGCTTGCGACCCGCGTACGCCCATCTCGTTCAACAGCGCGCGCGCCTCGAGCCGCGCCCTAAGGCGCGCCGACTTCCGCCCTGCTCCTACCGCCATGACGTCACGACTTCCTCTGTTACGCGCACGCCCTTGCCCACTACAACCGGCGTACTCTCGACCGCAGAAATCCGATATAAACGATACATTATAATAACCGACGAGTAGGGTCGAAACCCCATATATCGTATGCGTTGGGTATTTTACACCCCAATATATTGGGTGTCAAGCAAAAAATGCCCGGCCGGGCGGCGCCGCGGCATTCTCGATGCCGACGAACCGCGCGGCCGGGAAAAGGAGCATTAGACGCGACCGAAACCGACGACGCCCGGCGAAGCGCGCCGGCCGGCCGGGGCGGCGAAGGCCGCTAAAGCTACGTCTTCGGTTCTACCGAGGCCGCTTCCTTGGCCTCGAGCCACTTGGCCTCGGCGTCGATGGCCAGCTCGAGCGAGCTCAGTTCGCCCGGCGGCGCGCGCAAGCTCTTAACGTAAAGTGCCATCGCCTCCGCGGCCAGGTCAAACTGCGACGCCAGCTCTTCGTCGTCGCCCGCTTTGGCGGCGAGCTCTTCGAAATCCTTTTGAAATCCCTCCAGCGTGCCGGCAAGCTTTTCGGCGGCCGTGTTAGTCACGTCGTGCTCTTTCATATACACGTCTACTTCCGCGGCCTTGGCCTCGAACGTACCCCGGAGGTCTTCGGCGGGCGCCGCGGGCACCTCGGCCTCGGCGGCCGTCTCCTCCGCCGTGGCCGGTTCCTCGGCCTTCTTGCCGCACGCCGCCAAAACCAAAACCGCCAGCAGGGTTAAAATCAGACCGGTCGACCCGTAAAAGTTTTTCAACTCGCACCTCCTAAGTGGTTTTCCGTTTGCGCATTATTACCACAACGCGGCGAGTTTGGCAAGGCGCTTCGTACCCGGCGCGAATTTTTTCGTTCTCACGGACGCCCCGATTATTTGGTATACTCGGGCAAAGGCCGCAAAGGAGCGTCGCGTGATACCTCGAAATATATTCCGGGAATACGACATACGCGGCACCGTCGGCGACGAGTTGACGGACGACGTCGTCGCCGCCATAGGCCGGGGCGTCGGCACCTACCTCGTCCGACACGGCAAAAAAACCGCCCTCGTCTGCCGCGACAATCGTCCCTCCAGCGAGCGCTTCGCGACTTTGGCGTCGGACGCGCTGCGGGCCGCCGGCGTCGACGTGGTGGACCTGGGCATGGCCCCCACCCCCGCGTTTTACTTCGCGACGCGCCGCTACGCGCCCGGCGAGGGCGGCGTTATGGTCACCGGCAGCCACAACCCGCCGCAGTTCAACGGTTTCAAGATAAGCTGCGGCGAGGGGACCATCTACGGCCCGGAGATAAAACGCCTCGCCGATATCATCGACGCCGGCGACTTCGCGAAAGGCGAAGGTACGTACCGCGCGCGCGACGTACTCGACGATTACCGCCGCGCGCTTCTCGAGCGCGTCCGGATTACGCGACCGGTTAAGCTCGTCGCCGACTGCGGCAACGCGACGGCGTCGCTGTTGATGCCGGAACTCCTGGCCGACGCGGGCTGCGAAGCGGAAGGGTTATTCTGCGAACCGGACGGCACGTTCCCCAACCATTGGCCCGACCCCACCATCCCGGAAAATATGGAGGCGCTGATAGCGCGCGTAGCCGAAACCGGGGCCGCGGCCGGCGTGGCCTTCGACGGCGACGGCGACCGCATCGGCGCGGTGGACGACCGCGGCCGTATAATCTGGGGCGACAAATTGCTGGCGCTGTACGCCGGGCCGGTGCTGGCGGAACACCCGGGCGCGAAAGTCATCTTCGAGGTGAAGTGCTCGGAGGCGCTGGCCGAGGAGGTGGCCGCGCGGGGCGGCATCCCCGTGATGTGGAAGACGGGGCACTCGCTCATCGAAGCCAAAATGCGGGAGGAGAACGCCCTGTTGGCCGGCGAGATGAGCGGCCATATTTACTTCGCCGACCGGTACTTCGGCTACGACGACGCGCTTTACGCCGCGCTTCGCCTCGCCGAGCTCATAGCGAACGCCGACGCGCCCCTGAGCGAACTCGCCGACCGCGTTCCGACGTACTACGCCACGCCGGAGATACGCGTAGACTGCCCCGACGAGCTCAAGTTCCGCGCGGTCGACGAGATAAAGAAGCGCTTCGCCGACCACGAAATAATCGAGGTAGACGGCGCCCGCATCCTCTTCGACGGCGGATGGGGTTTGGTCCGCGCCTCCAACACGCAACCCGCGCTCGTCCTCCGCTTCGAGGCCGAAACCGAAGAACGCCGCGACGAAATACGGCTCGAGGTCGAGGACGCGCTGGGACGCGTATTGGCTTCGGCCTAAGCCGTTGCGGCCCCGATTTTTTGACTTGACAGGGGTTTTCGCGACGGTTAAAATGAATAATTAAGGAGCCTTTTCGAAAGGCAGGTAATAACCTCCCCGGAAAACGCATTCCGTTAAAAAGGTAGTCTATAAACAAAGGGGAAAAAACAAATGAAAAAACCGTTACCGTTAATCGCGTGCCTGTTTTTGGCGGCCACGTCCTTCGCGGGGGCCGAAACGGTAATGCTGGGCGGGACCGGTTCGCCGACGGCGGCGGCCAAGGTCGTATCGGACACGTCGACCGAAACGGTCCTCACTTTTACGTTGGACGGCTTCATACGGGAGAAGGAGGCCGAGGGCGGCGTTACGTACGACCGCGTCATCCTGCGTAGTCGCGGAACGACCGAAAACATCGGCCTGCCCGAACTCCCGGCCGTAAACGAAACGGTGATGATACCGGGCGACCGCAAGGTCAGCGTTGACATCGTCAAGTGGGACGAGGTTACGCTCACCGGCTACAACGTCTGGCCGTTCCAGACGCCGGCTACGGACGTCGACTTCGAACTCCCGTTCGTCCGGGACGACAAGTACTACGCGGCGGGGTCGACCTACCCCACGCCGAAAGTCGAACTCGGCAAGCCGGCCATCTTCCGCGACATCCGCGTTATCCCGCTGCGGGTTTGTCCTTTCCGGTGGAACCCGGTCACCGGCGAGTTGAGAGTCGCGAAGAAGATCACGGTCAAACTCAACTACTACGGCCAGAGTGACGTCAACACGCTGCGGGTCACCGGGTACCGCGACCCGGCCTTCGAACCGCTCTACGAAGACAGCGTAATAAACTATAGAGCCGGGTATCACGGCGTGGACGCCGGCGGCAACCTGGAACACCCGGAACACCTCTTCATCTGCTACCCGGACTTCAAAGACGAGGCCGAGGCGCTGGCCGAGTTCTACAACAAGATGGGCGTCTATACCAAAGTAGTTACCACGACCGAAACCGGTACGACCAAAGAGAATATTAAAGCCTACATCCAGACGACTTACAACGAGGCGACGCCGGCGGTACTCAAGTACGTGCTGCTCGTGGGCGATATGGACTACGTCGCCGCGGGGTACTGGCCCGGCTACAGCATGGTGGGGGACTACTGGTACTCCTGCCTGACGGGAGGCCTGGAGGACCCCTACCCCGACGTCAACGTAGGCCGCTACAGCACCAAAGACGGCGCCAAGGTTACGTACTTCATCCAGAAAAGCATTAAGTACCAGAAAGACCCGGACCTGAGCAACGATTGGCTCAACAACGCGATGCTCTGCGCGCACTACGAGCAAGCCCCCGGCAAGTACGAGGGTTGTTGCGAAGAGGTTTATAATTTCAATTACTCGCTATTTAAACCAAACTTCATCAGGATCTACGGTTCCCAAGGCAAGCGCAATTCGGACGTCTCCAACGCTATAAACAGCGGCGTGAACATCGCCTCCTATCGCGGCCACGGCAGCGAGACCGCCTGGACCGCTTGGAGCATCTACGGGGATTACTTTAGCACCAACGAAGTCCACGCCCTCGCCAACGGCGATAAGACGCCCGTCTGGCTCAACGTCTGCTGCCTGAACGGCAACTTCGCTTACGGCGGCGAATGCTTCATCGAGTCGAACTTGAACGCCACCGGCAAGGCCGGCGTAGCGTCCAACAGCGCCTCCGACCCCTCGTACACCGTCCCCAACCACGACTACATGAAAGAGATGTACAAGGCCATCTACGACAAGGGCATCCTGAACTGCGGCCTCGTCTCCAACTACGGCAACACCAGGGTTATCCAGATATACGGGGCTTACTCCCTGTACATGAAGAACGTCTATATGTATATGTGGAACGGCGACCCGTTCACCAAGATCTGGATGAAGAAGCCGGATAAAAAGCTGACCGCCTACCATCCGGCAACCTTCATCATCGACCCGGGGAAAAAATTCGTCGTCACCGTTTCGGATACCACCCGGGCGCCGGTGGAAGGCGCGCTGGTCGGCTTATACAAAAAGGACGACGTTTACTGCGCCGGCACTACCGATAGCGGGGGCAAGGTCGAGCTGGAGCCCACGCGCAAACTAACGGGCGAGGGCACGATGTACGTCACGGCCACCAAGGACGGCTACCTCGGCTACTGGTGGCAGTGCGCCCTACTGTCGGGCGACGACGTTAAAATATCCCACTTCGTAGCCCGCAAGGCCGACGGCGGCGTACGGCTGTCGTGGAACGCGCGGCACGACGGCGAGCTTATCGGCTTCAATCTGTACCGTCTGGAAGTCCCCGCCGCCACAGGGAACGACGAGCGGTTCGCCGCGGGCGGTAACTCCGTGGCCGAAACCGCGTCATGGACCAAGGTTAACGAGGAATTGATCGTGGGCCGCGGGCCGTACGAATACCTCGACGCCGTCGACGAAGGTAATTACCGTTATAAACTCGAGGCTGTCACGCGGGCCGCCCCGATAATAGTCGGGCCCATCGACGTAGATACCACGGCGATACCGAAAGCGTTCGCGCTCAGCCAGAATTACCCGAACCCGGCGAACGTATCGACTAAAATCAGCTTCGGCCTTCCCGTAGCCACCGGGGACATCAAACTCCGCGTCTACGACCTCTCGGGCCGCGAAATTAAATCGATCAACGTCGGCGCGCGGCAAGCCGGCATCGTGAACTTGGAATGGAACCTTACCGACGACGCCGGCCGGCAAATCCCCGCGGGCGTATACCTCTACCGCCTCGACACGCCCAACTTCTCGGCGACGAAGCGTATGGTAGTCGTGAGGTAACGACAGCGAAAAGAAAAAACCCCGGCTCAGGCCGGGGTTTTTTTATTTCCTCCGTAAAGCGATTACGTCACCAACGCCGGGTTGGGCGGCGACGCGCAATTGCCGCCCCGCATCACGACGTTGCCGCCCACGACGGTCAAGGCCGGCTTTCCGCCGACCTCGACCCCCTCGAACGGCGTATTCTTGCCGCGCGAAAAAAACGAGGCCGCGGAAATGACCGACTTCCCCTCGGCATCGAGTACCGCGACGTCCGCGGGCGCGCCCACCGCCAGCGTCCCCCCGGCCAGGCCGAACAACTTGGCCGGGCCCGTCGAAATCAATCGCACGAAATCGGCGGCCGACATACCGGCCCCGGCTACCAACGCGGTGTAAGCTATCGCCGCGTACGTCTCGATGGCCGAGATGCCGAAAGCGGCGTCGTTGAATTCCACGTCCTTGTCCACCACCGAGAGCGGTACGTGATGCGACGCGACGGCGTCGATGGTACCGTCCGCCAGGCCCGCCTTGAGGGCTTCGACGTCGCGCTCGCCCCGGAGGGGCGGCGACACTTTCGCGAAGGTGTTATATCCCTCCACCGCGCGCTCCGTCAGCCGGAAATAATGGGGCGACGTGTCGCAGGTTACCTTGATGCCGTCCGCCTTGGCGCGGCGTATCAGCTCCACCGCGCCCCCCACCGTAACGGGCGATATGTGTACGTGCCAGCGCGTCATCCGGGCCAATATTATGTCCCGGATGACCATCACCTCTTCCGCCGACCACGGAATCCCCTTCAAGCCCAACGTCGTGGAAACGAAGCTCTCGTTCATCACGCCGCCCGCCGCCAGCGATTCGTCCTGGGGAAAAGCGATTACGGGAACGGCGAAGGCCCGGGCGTACTCCAACCCCCGCCGCATAACCTGCGAGTCCATGACGGCTCGGTCGTCGCCCACCGCCACCGCGCCGCCGGTAACGAGGTCGCCCACGTCGGTGAGGGTTTTCCCCTTCAGCCCCCGCGTCAGCGCCGCCACCGGCTTGAGCCGGACCAAACCCTCCCGCCGGTTCTTGCTCAGCAGGAATTCGGCGACGGTGATGTTGTCCAAGGGCACGTCGTCACACGGCCGGCACACCGCGGTCGTGACGCCGCCGGCCGCGGCCGCGCGCGACAGACTCGCCACCGTCTCGCGGTCGGCGCGGGTCGGTTCCGAAAAGTGGACGTGCAGGTCGACGGCGCCCGGTATCACCCATTTCCCCGTAGCGTCGTAAACCTCGGCATCTTCGGGCGCGGGTAGGTCTACGTCGCACGCCGCCACGACGCCGTCGGCCAGCAACAGGTCGCATACGCGGTCGACGTCGCGCGAGGGGTCTATAACCCGGCCGTTCTTTATCAGGAGTTTCATTCGCGTTCGCCGGCCAGCAAGTACAGCACGGCCATTCGCACCGCGATGCCGTTGGTCACCTGTTGCACCATGAGCGGAAACGCGTAGTCCGCCACCTCGGGGGAAATCTCGACGCCGCGGTTCATCGAGCCCGAATGCAGGACCAGCGCGTCGTCGGCCGCCAACGCCAGCCGCCGCGGCGTGAGACAATAGAAGCGCGCGTACTCCCGCAGCGACGGTATCTGCAGGCGGTTGGCGTCGGTGAGTTCGACGCGCGAAAGCAATATCACGTCGGCGCCGGCGATGCCGTCCTCGAGGCGCGTCGCCACCCGCACGCGGAACTGGTCCACGCCCGGCGGTATCAACGTCGACGGGCCGACGAGCGTAACCTCGGCGCCCACTTTCTTTAGGCCGTATATATTGGATATCGTAGCCGGGCTCCGCGGGTGGTCGCCCAGTATGGCGACCTTGAGCCCCTCGAAGCGCTTCTTGTGTTCCCAAATGGTGAAGAGGTCCACCAGCGTCTGCGTGGGGTGTTCGTGCGGGCCGTCGCCGGCGTTGATGACGGAGCAATGTACCTGGCGCGCGAGCTGGTGCGCCGCGCCCGCCATGGAGTGGCGCACCACCAGGAAATCGACCTGCATCGCCTCCACCGTCTTGGCGGTGTCGGTGAGGGTCTCGCCGGTGGCGGCCGAAGACGTGGCCGCGGTGATGTTTATGAAGTCGGCCGAAAGGCGCTTGGCCGCGAGCTCGAACGAGAGGCGCGTCCGCGTGGAGGGTTCGTAGAAGAGATTGGCCACCGTCCTCCCGCGGAGGGCGGGCACCTTCTTAACGGGCCGCGCGGCGATGATTTGGAAGTTGGCCGCCGTATCCAATACCACGCGGAGCTCGCCCTCGCTCAGCGTTTGGATGCCCAAAAGGTCTTTCGATTGCAGGGCCACGTCAACCCCTTAAAAACGCCGGCCTAACGTCGGCCGGCGGGGCAAGGATACGTTATCACGCGGTCGCCGCCGTCGCCGAAGACGACCTCTATTATACGGTCGCGTTCGACGTCGACGCGCGTTCCGACGAAGTCCGGCTGAATCGGCAGCTCGCGGCCGCCGCGGTCGACCAGCACCGCCAGCTCTATGCGGCGCGGTCTGCCTAAATCCATGAGGTTGTCGATGGCGGCCCGTACGGTCCTTCCCGTAAAGATGACGTCGTCCACCAGCACCACCGTCATGCCGGCCACGTCGAAGGTGACGTCGGTGGCACGCACGATGGGCGCGGGCCCGATCTGCGAGAGGTCGTCGCGGTAGAGCGTGATGTCCACGGTCCCGGTGGCGGCGGGCTTCGCCCCCAACCGCTCGAGGGCCGCGACGACGCGTTCGGCGAGCGGCACGCCGCCGGTATGTATGCCGACCACGGCCAGCTCGTCGGCGCCGGCGTTCTCCGCGACGATCTCGCTGGCTATACGCGCGACGGCGCTCGCGGTATCGGCGACCGAAAGTATCTCGGTAACCTCGTACTCCGTTCCAGGCGTCATATTATTCCCGCACCCGGTCGTTGGCGACGCAACGGCGGCGGCGCAAAACTACCACTTCGACCGGTACATTTCAAGTTAAAACTCGGTCGCGCGGCGCGCTCGCCGAGGAAACTCAAGCCCCTCGGTCGGCGGCGCGCGCGACCCAGCGCGAAAGCGCTCGGCTCCCGCGGCCCAAATCCCGCTGCAGCTCGGCCTCGCGCCAACTCCCCGCTCTTACCCGTACGCCCCGCGCCCGGGCCCGTATCGCGCGCACGCGGTCGCGGAACTCGCGCCGCGATATTAGCGGCGCGTCGGCCAGCGGCGTCCGCGGCTTCGGCACCAGCGGGTTGACCCGCGCCTGGAAAGTCAACGTCTTATACCTCCGGTTGAGACGGGCCAGCTCATCGCCCACCGCGGCCACATCGGCCGCGCTTTCGCCCGGCGCCCCCACGATATAATAGAGTTTTATTTTGGATAAACCCGCCGCCGCGGCCGCGTCGAGGCATTCCTCGAGCCGCCCGGGCGGCAGCGCCTTGCCGAGCCGGGCCTGCATCTCGGCGGTCGCGGCCTCCGGCGCCAACGCAACGCCCCGTTGGCCCGAGGCGCCGAGCGCCTGCAAGACGGCGGGCGTCCGCGGCGCCGCGAGCGCGAGTGAGCTCACGCTCAGCAACATGCCGCGTTCGACGACGCCTTGGGCCAGCTCGACGACGTCGCCGTAATCGGCCAAGGCCGCGCCCACCAACCCCACCTTGCCGACCTTATCCCGCGCCTCGTCCACCAAAGGCCACAGCGACGACAGCTCGCGCCGGCGCGGCGGCGAACTTATCGCGCCGGTCTGACAAAACGAACACGACCGGCCGCACCCGCGGACGGGCTCCAGCAGGAGGAGCTTCCCGAATTCGGCGTGCGGCGTCGCGAGCCACGAGCCGCCGCGGTACGGCGTGAGGTCGTCCACCCGGGAGGCCTCAGCCTTCGCCGGCGCGCCCTCCTCCGGCACCACCTGCGCCGGCGACCCGGGCGCCCCGTACAGGACCCGGTACAACGCCGGGACGTAGACGCCCGGAACGTGCGCCATAAGCGCCAGCACGTCGCGCCGCGGCCCGCCGACGTTGGCCGCGACCACGTCTAAAACCGCGGGCAGCGACTCTTCGGCGTCGCCCAACACGACGGCGTCCGCGAACGGCGCCAGCGGCTCCGGGTTGGCGGTTACGGCCGGGCCGCCCAATATCACGAACGGGTCGAACTCGCCGCGCTCCCCGGCCCAGGGGCGAACGCCGCCGCCGGCCAACATCCCGTATACGCGCTGGTAGTCGGGCTCGTAATATACGGAGAACGCGACGACGCCCGCTCGAGACAAAGGCGTCCCGTATTCCAACCCGGCCGCGTCCTTGACGACGCCTTTGGGAGGTTTCCCGGCGTAACAGGCGAAGTAGCGCTCCGCCCGGAACGCGGGGTGCGCGGCGAACGCGCCCCACGCGAGCTGGTACCCCAGCGAGGCCATCCCGACGCGGTAGCTGTTGGGATAACACGCCGCGGCGTACAGTTCGCCGTCGCCGCCCGGCGCGGGCGTCGCCAAAACCGCCTCGGCGGCGAGGACCTCCCGCCGGCGGTCGGCGTCCGATTCTTTAGCGCGAGCCATAGGCGCAATAAAGGGCGCCCGCGCGCCCCGACGACGTTAGAGATGTTATACGGGCTTTCTTCAATGGTCTAATTTTTCGCAAAAGACGTCGCTCGAGCCGGCCGCACAAGGTTCTTCCTCGAGCTGAAGGGTGGTGTGGTTAATTTTAAACCGGGCCGCCAACGCGTCCTCCGCGGCGCGCCGCACGTCGTCGCCGGCCCCCTCGCAGACGACGAGGTGGGCCGACAGGTTCGTGATGTGCGAGCACAACGCCCAGATGTGGAGGTCGTGCACGGCCGTAACGCCCTCTACCACCGTCAGCGCCCGGGCGACGTCGCGGGGCCGCACGCCGGGGGGCGTGCCCTCGAAGAGGATCCGGAGCGCGTCCCGCACCAGCCGCCCGGCCCCCCACAGCAGCAGGCCGGCGATCGCCAGCGCCAGCAGCGGGTCGACGACGAACCATCCGGTGAAGATGACTATAAGCGCGCCGACGATCACCGCGGCCGACGCCAGCGCGTCGCCTATGACGTGTAGAAAAGCTCCCCGTATGTTTATGTCGGAGCCGACGTGCCGCCGGAGCAGCAGCGCGACGGCGGCGTTCGCCACCAGGCCCGCGGCCGCGATCACCAACAGGCCCACGCCCTTCACCGGCGTGGGCTCCATCAGTCGGCCTATGCCCTCCACGAAGATAAAGGCCGCGACCGCGATAAGCGTCACGCCGTTAATCAAAGCGGCGAATACTTCGGCGCGATGCCAACCGTAAGTGCGTCGCTCGTCCGCGGGGCGGCGCGCCAAGAGCAGCGCCCCCAGCGAGAGCGTGAGCGCGAATACGTCCATAAAGACGTGCGCCGCGTCGGAGAGCAGCGCCAGGCTGCCGGCCCATATACCGCCGACGACCTCGCCCGCCAGCACCAGCGTCGTAAGGGAGATGGCCCAGGCCAGCCGTCGGGCCGGCCGGCCGGAGGGCAAATCCGAAACGCCGTGGTCGTCGGGGACGTGTTCGGGCAAGACGTTAGTCCTCTTCGCCCGGGCCGCGATAACCGCAGCTCCTCTTGGCGCAATACTTCCCGCGCTTCCCCTCCAGGAGGTACGGCGCGCCGCAGGCCGGGCACTCTTCGTTCACCGGGACGGCGTTGGCGGTGAAATCGCACTCCGGGTATTTCTCGCAGCCGTAAAAGCGGCGATTGCGCTTGCCCCGCCGCTCCACCACCCGGCCGCCGCACTTGGGACACTTGGCGTCGACCTTCTTGCGTAGAGGACGGGTATTCTTGCACTCCGGGTATTTGTCGCAGGCGAGGAACTCGCCGTACCGGCCGCGTTTTACCACCATCGCGCCGCCGCACTTCTCGCACGTCTCGCCGGTGTCCTCGGCCTCGACCGGGACCACCTTGCCGTCCTCGTCGCGCTCGAAGTTCATGGTCTGGCCGCAGTCGGGATAATTCTCGCACCGCAAATACTTCCCGAACCTTCCCCACCGTACTTCCATCTTCCCGCCGCACTTGGGGCAATCCACGTCGGTGCGCTCCGCCGCTTCGTCGCGCACCGCGTCCATAACGTCGGCGGCCTGCGCCAGGTCGGCGGCGAACGGACCGTAGAAGTCGGCCAGCACCGCGTCCCACTCCGCGCGGCCTTCCTCCACGGCGTCGAGCTGCGACTCCACCTTGGCCGTAAATTGCACGTCGAAGATGTCCGGGAAAGACGCCACGAGCAGGGCGTTCACCAACTTGCCGAGCTCGGTGGGATGGAACGCCCGCCGGACGCGTTCGATATACTTGCGGTCGATGATGGTGGCCACCGTGGGGGCGTACGTGCTCGGGCGACCGATGCCGTGCTCCTCCAACGCCTGGACCAGCGACGCGTCGTTGTAGCGCGGCGGCGGCTTCGTGAAATGTTGCTCCGGCGTGACGTCGGCCAACGGAACCTCGTCGCCCACCGCCAGCGAAGGCAGTAGCTCGCCGGCGCCGGTCTCGCGCGGCGTAACCTTCATGAAGCCCGGGAACTTGAGCGCTTGCGTCAGCGCGCGGAAGAGGTACCCGCCGCCCTCGAGCGCGGCGGTGGCGGTATCGAAGACGGCGTCCGCCATCTGCGACGCCACGAACGTGCGGTAGATAAGGTCGTACAGTTTGAACTGGTCGGCGGTGAGATGTCCCTTCACCGCCTCGGGCGCTCGCGCAACGTCGGTGGGGCGTACGGCCTCGTGGGCCTCCTGGGCGCCGCGGCGGGAGCGATAGAAACGCGGCTTAGCGGGTAAGTAATCGGCGCCGAACTCTTTTTCGATATATTTCCGGCACGCGGCCGCCGCGGACGACGCCACCCGCACCGAGTCGGTTCGCATGTAGGTGATAAGGCCCACCCGGTCGCCGCCGCCCACGTCGACGCCCTCGTAGAGCACCTGGGCCAGCGCCATGGTCTTGCGGCCGGTGAAGCCGAATTGCCGGGCCCCGGCCTGCTGCAACTTACTGGTCGTAAAAGGCGGGACCGGCGACCGGCGCTTCTCGCCGCGTTCGAACGACGTGACGACGAAGCTTTGCTTGAGGATCTTGTCCCGTTCGGCCGCCGCCTCGGCCTCGTTCGCCAGCCGACGCCGGTATTTGACCAGCCGCCCGGGCGCCATCAACGTCTCGCCGTCGATAGAGACGAGCGACGCGGCGAAGCGTTCGCCGGCCGCGGTTTCGAATTCGGCCCCCAGGGTCCAATATTCGTCGGCGACGAAGTCCTCGATTTCCTGTTCGCGCTCGCAGATAAGCCGGACCGCCACGGACTGTACGCGGCCGGCGGAAAGGCCGGTCGTGACCTTCTTCCACAATATGGGGCTGACCTGGTACCCGACGAGGCGGTCCAGTATGCGCCGGGCTTGCTGGGCCGCGATGAGGCGGAGGTCCAGGTCGCGCGGTTCGGCCACCGCCGCCCTCACCGCCGCCGCCGTTATCTCGTTGAACGATACGCGGCGCGCGCGGGCGCCGTCCAGATGCTGCGACAGGTGGTACGCTATGGCCTCGCCCTCGCGGTCCGGGTCCGTGGCCAGATAAATCACGTCCGCGGCCTCGGCCGCCTTGGTAAGGGTTTTCAATATTTTCTTCTGCGCCGGCGTGGATTCGTACGTGGGCTCGAAACCCTTGGATACGTCGACGCCGAGCGAAGACTTCGGCAGGTCCGCAACGTGGCCCTGGCAAGACTTTACGGCGTAGTCCTTGCCCAGGAACTTCGCGATGGTCTTGACCTTGGCGGCCGATTCGACGATTAATAAACTTTTACCCATAAGGAATACGCTACATGAAGATGCGGCGGTAGTTGTTTCCGGGGAGCTTCTCGACCAGGCCGGCGATCTCGAGGGAGAGCAACGCGGTCGCGGCTCGAGACGGGTCCCACCCAACGCGGGCCGCGAGCTCGTCGGCCGGCATCGCCTCGCCGGCGACGCACTTCAAGAGTTCCTGCTCGTCGGCGCCGAGCGACGCGGTATCTACCGTCGGCCTAGCCGCGCGCCGTCCGCCGACGGGCGAGAACTGCGGCGCGAGCTCCTCCAAGATTTCGTCGGCCGAACCCACCGGCTTGGCGCCGCTGGCGATAAGCCGCCGGCAGCCGTCGCTCGCCGGCGAGAAGATGCTGCCCGGCACGGCGAAGACCTCCCGGCCTTGCTCCGCGGCGTGGTAGCCGGTTATGAGGGCGCCGCTGCGCTCCCCCGCCTCGACGACCAGGACGCCGGCCCCCAGGCCGCTAATTATCCGGTTGCGGCGCGGGAAGTTCTGCGCCTCGGGTCGGGCCGACGGCGGCAACTCCGAAACGACGAGGCCCTTTTCGCATATTTCGTCGTACAGGCCCTTATTCTCCGGCGGGTAGACGACGTCGGCGCCGCACCCGAGGACGGCGACGGTAACGCCGCCCGCCTTGAGCGCGGCCCGATGGGCGCAAGTGTCGATGCCCCGCGCCATCCCGCTTAAGATCGCTAAGCCCGCCTCCGCTAAGGGCTCGCATATGAACGCCGTCGCGCGCTCGCCGTAGTCGGTGGGCCGGCGCGTACCCACGGCCGCGACGGCCGGCGCCGTCAGCCGGTCCAACGCGCCTTTATAATACAGCACGGGCGGCGCGTCATATATCGCGGCGAGGGGCTCGGGGTAATCGTCCTCGCCCCATATTACGTACCTTAAGGCCAAAGTCTCCGCCCGGGCCATCTCGGCCTCAACTTCCTTCCAGCCGTCGAACGTCGCGAGCGCTCGCGCCCGCTCGTCGCCGATGCCCGGGACCGCGGCGAGCTCGTCGAAGGTCTTCGTAAAAACCGCCGCGGGTTCGCCGAAGGTTTCCAGAAGGCGCCGGAAAAATACGCTTCCGATGCCCGGTACGCGGGCCAGCGCCAGGGTAGCCCGTACGCGCTCTTGCCGACCAGCCTCCATTTAGGCCGGATTGTATTCGAACCCGCCGAGACTGTCAAGATAAAATTAACGAATCGTATCCGCTTGACCGCGTCGGCCGGGTATGTTATTCGTTACATTCAATGAAGAGATTCGCCATAATTTTGTCCGTATTCACGGTCTTTGCGGCCGCCGTCCTTGCGCAACAGGAGGGGACCGAACCCGAACCCACGCCTACCGTTCAGTATCTACCGGCCTACGTGTTCCCCGCGGTCTACGTGTACGGCGGCGCGGCGTGGGGGCCGTCGTACGACGCCGCGCCGGACATCACCGGCAGGGCCGCCGCGGTAGGCTTGGACGACCCGCTGGAAGACATAGGAACGCTCTCCGCCTTCGGCGTAACGTTCGACTTTTTCGTCGGTCCCTACGTCGCCGCCTCGTTAAAATTGACGCAAGAACAAGCCCCCCGCCGCGAAACCGTACTGAAATACGACTACGCCACTTTCCCCAAGGGGCCGCCGCCCACCAGGGCGTCGTGGCCGGTCGAGGAACGCCTGGCGTATAAATTCCAAAACGTCGATTATAAGATCGCGCTCAAGTACGTGGTTCTCCCCGCTTGGCCCGTTACGCCGTACGCCGCGGCCGGCATCGGCGGCAACCTGACGACGATAGACGTCGACGACCACGTATCGGACGCGTTCCTCCAAAAAAGCCAAGGCGGCGGCCTTTTGACGTCGGGTTGGTTCCAACAGTTCTCGTTCGACTGGGCCCTCTACGCGGGCATACAAGTGAACCTCGGGGACAACCTGTTCCTTATTACGGAATATAACTACGACCGCCAATTCCGCGAACACGAGGTCGCCGGCTATAAGTACCGCACCGGCCTCCAAGGGCTCTTCGCCGGCGCGGGGTGGCGCTTCCTATAGGTTGCGGGTTATGAGGCTTATCGCTATAAAGACGCACGCCGCCGGGGACCTTCTGCTGACGACGCCCGCCCTCCGGACCTTGCGCCGCGCCTTTCCGGAGGCGGACCTGGTCCTCCTAACGGGGCGAGCCAACGTCGACGTCGCCGGCGCTATACCCGGCGCGGACGCGTATATGTTCGTGGAAGAGAAGGTCGCGTTCAAGCCGAACCCGGTCACGACGTACCGGTTGACCAAAGATATTAAAAATTCCGGAGCGGACGTAGCGTTCCTCTTCCAACCTTGGCCCGGCCTGGCGCGGTTGCTAAACTGGGGCGGAGCCGCCGTATATGCCCCGTTTACCGGACCGAAGCCGCCCCGGTACCTGGCCGGCGGCGCGCGCTGGCAGCCGAACGCGGACAAATACATCGCCGAAACCTACGTCGAAGTGGCCGAGGCGGCGGGCTGCGCCCGCGACGACTTGCGACTCGACTTCGTCATCCCGCGCGGCGTGCCGAAGGCGGCCGAAATCACGGGGATTAAAAAAAAGAAGAAATACGTAGCGCTGGTGCCTTCGGGGGGACGGAACCCGCGGGAAACCGTCGCGGCGAAGTTGCCGCCGGCGCACTTCTTCGTCGAGATCGTCGATTTTATCAAGAAGGAGGCCGGCCGCCCCGTCGTGTTGGTGGGCGGGCCCCACGACCGGGAGAGGTGCGCCGCCATAACCGCTAAGGCCGGCAACGGCAACGTAATAAACCTCGCCGGTAAAACGGACATATTCGAAAGCGCCCGGGTGATCGACGGCGCCGCTTACCTCATAACGGTGGACTCGCTGCCTCTGCACGTCGGCGTCGCCCTCAAAAAACCCACCCTCGCCCTCTTCGCCCCCACCAACCCGAGCGCGCTTCTCCCGCGCGGGGGGCCCGCCGAAGCCGTCGCCGCCGAACTGGAATGCGCTCCCTGCTACGCCAACTCGCCCTTTCCCCGCTGCAAACGCCCTTTCAAGTACGAATGCCGCGAGCGCATCTCCCTGGCCCGCGTTAAAGAATTTATCTTGAAGCGCGAGCAAAAATAAGTTATAATACCTAACAAAGTAAGTCAGGTATAAGGCCGGCCTCGGGTTCGCGACGGCCGGAACGTCTACGGGCGCCAGGAAGGGGGCGGTTGCGAAGAGGAGCCCGCGAAGGCGGGGCGGCGTGTTGAGGAAAAATTACGTTATAGGAGAAACGGAATGCGCGGTTGGGCAGTATTAACGTTGGGGGCGGCGGCCGCGGCCTTGGTTATCTCTTGCGGCGAAGACGAGGTTACGACCCCCACCACCTCGGTGGGCTCCTGGACCGTCCTCGAGCCGCCGTACGAGGGAGCGTGGACGCACTGCGACGTCCGGGAAGACGGCACCGTCTGGGCGACGGTCCTCTTGACGGACTCGAAGCGCGCCGCGGTAGCCCGTTATAATAACGGCGCTTGGGCCGTAAAAGAATTCGAGCCCGTCGTCACGGAAGCGCTGAACGACATCCTCATGTTCGACGGCAAACGCGGCTGGGCTTGCGGCAACGGCGGCGCGCTCCTCGACTACCAGGGCGGCGAATGGTACCTCACCCGCCTTTACAACGACCTGGAATACCTGCACCTGGGCGGCGTCGACCCCTCCCACGTATGGGTAAACGCCATCTCCCGGCCGTACGGCGTACCGGCTATTTTCTATTACGACGGCAGCCGGTGGCGCGAGGCGGAGAAGCCGCAAGGCTACAAGAGCTTCGGGCCTTTTCACATGACGGGGGCCGACACCGGCTTTATGGTCGTCCGGGGAGCGGCGGGCGACGAAGTATTCGAGCTGCACGGAAAACGTTGGGAGCCGGCTCTAGCCTTCAACGAAAATCTTCACCTGTACGATATAACCGGCGACGGCGCCCTAACGTACGCGGTGGGCGAACGGCGGCTCGCGAGGGAAAGGCTCGGCCGCGTCTACCAGCTTACGCCCGAGCTTCGGGATATTACCCCCGCCATCGTACCGCCGGAAGAATATTACTACCGGACGTGCTTCGCCGACCGTGCCGGCGGCCTTTGGGTAGCCGCCGCGCCGTACGAGGTTATAACCAGGGCTTACCGGCTACTCTACTGGGACGGCCGGCGTTGGACCGAGGCCGCCATAGCCAACGAGACGGACGCCATTCCGCGCTTCTTCGACATAGAATTCATCGACGGCGCCGGATGGGCCGTGGGCGGGACGACCTTCGCCCGATACCGAAAGTAGCGCCTAATTCGAAAGCCGGCCCGAAGGCCGGCTTTTTTTATTTGGCGTAATCGCCCTCGATAGCTTTTATCTTATCCACCCTTCGGGCGTGGCGGCCGCCCTCGAACGACGTCTCGAGCCAGGCCGTCAGCATCTCCCGGCCGTACTGAAAACCGGTCTGGTCGCCCGAGAGGACCAGGACGTTGGCGTCGTTGTGGGCGCGCGTCAGCCGGGCCATGTAGACGGTCCAGCACAGCGCCGCGCGGACGCCGGGGACCTTGTTGGCCGCCATCGACATCCCGAGGCCGGTAGCGCACACCAGAACGCCGCGTTCGGCTTCGCCCCGCGCCACCGCCTCCGCCGCGGCCCGGCCGAAGTCCACGTAGTCGCAGGACTCCTCGCAATCGGTGCCGAAGTCGACGACCTCGTGGCCCAGCTCGGCCGCGGCCGCCTTCAAGTACTCCTTCAACGGGTAGCCGCGATGGTCCGCCGCGAAAGCTATCTTCACGCTTCCATCCCTCGCTTCTTCGCCTCCGTTATGTAGCGCGCCTTCATTTCGGCGTACAGCGGGAAGCGCTCGCACAGCTCGCGCACCTCTTCGCGCACCTCCGCGACGACGGCGTCGTTCTCGATATCTTTCAGGACGCGCGCGATCATGTCGCCGATGGCCTTCATCTCCGGTTCCCTCATGCCGCGCGTCGTCAACGCCGGCGTGCCGATGCGGATGCCGGAGGTAACGAACGGCTTCTGCGGGTCGAACGGGATGGTGTTCTTGTTCACGGTTATGCCGGCTTCCTCCAGCCGCTTCTCGGCCACTTTGCCCGTCAGCTCGAACGGCCTGAGGTCCACCAGCATGAGGTGGGTATCCGTCCCGCCGGAGACGATGCGCAGGCCGTTCTCGGCCAGCCGCGCCGCCAGCGTCGCGGCGTTGGCGACGATCTGCTTCTGGTAATCCTTGAACTCGGGCTTCAGCGCCTCGGCCAGGCACACCGCTTTGGCGGCGATGACGTGCATCAGCGGGCCGCCCTGGATGCCGGGGAAGACGACGCGGTCGAGGTCCTTGGCCAGCTCCTCCCGGCACATTATCATACCGGCGCGCGGGCCGCGCAGCGTCTTGTGGGTGGTGGTGGTTATGTAGTCGGCTATCCCCACCGGCGTGGGGTGAAGGCCGGTCGCGACCAGCCCCGCGATATGGGCGATATCGGCGACCAGCACCGCGCCCACCTCGTCGCAGATAGCGCGGAACTTCGTGAAGTCGAGGGTGCGGGGGTAGGCGCTGGCGCCCACCATAACCAGCTTCGGCTTGTGCTCGTGCGCCAACGTACGCAGCGCGTCGAAGTCGACGGTCTCGTCGTCCTCGCGTACGCCGTACTGGACGACGTTGAAGTATTTCCCCGAGAAGTTGATGGGGTGGCCGTGGCTCAGGTGGCCGCCGTGGCTGAGGTTCATCCCCAGCATGGTGTCGCCCGGCTCCATCACGGTGAAGTAGACGGCCATGTTGGCCTGGGTCCCGGAGTGAGGCTGGGCGTTAACGTGTTCGGCGCCGAAGAGCCGTTTGGCACGCTCGATCGCGAGCGACTCGCCGACGTCGACGTACTGACAGCCGCCGTAGTAGCGGCGTCCCGGGTAACCCTCGGCGTACTTGTTCGTCATAACGGAGCCGACGGTCTCCAGCACGGCCTCGCTCACGAAGTTCTCGCTGGCGATAAGCTCCAACGTCTCGGTCTGGCGGCGCAACTCGCCCAAAACCGCCGCGGCCACTTCCGGGTCGGTTTGCCATAAATGGCTCATATTAAACCTCCGACTGCGATTTTCCTTAAAATAACACCCGCGTTACGACAAGTCAATCTTAATCCATGATTAAGGGCGTTCGGCCGGGCCACGCCGCATCCCGGCGATAACCTAAACCTACTTGCCAACGAGGCGAATTTTCGGATTGATTTCCGCTCAAGCCGGCATTATAATATTACGCGAATGGTGGTTAAAAAATGAGGGGATTAATAACAATTATAACCGCGGCGGGAATATTCGCGGCCGCGCCGACGCGTGCCGAAACGCGAGACGTCGCGAGGTTCGCCTTTCTACTTATAGAACCCGGCTCCCGCCCGGGCGGTTTCGGTAAGGCGTTTACCGGCCTGGCCGACGACATCAACGCCTCGTTCTACAACCCGGGCGGCCTGGCGCTGTTGGAGAAGAACAGCATTACCGTAATGCACGAGCCCCGCGGCACCGCCGACTCGCAAGATATGTTTTACGACTACGCCGCGTTCGCGTACCGCACCGGCGAATACGGCACGCTGTGCTTCGACGTCGTATATAGCGACGCCGGCAAAAGCGACATGACCGACCCGGATAAGCGCGTGATCGGCGTGATGCATATTTACGACGTCGCTCCCTCCGCGTATTGGAGCTACCCGCTCCGCAACGACCTCGGCATCGGCGCCGGCCTGACGTACGCCTACCAACACCTGGCGGACATTCCCGGCGGCGTCGACCAGCAATTGTTATTCAACGGCGGCGTCCTCTACCGGACGCCGCTTAAGGGGTTGAGCGGCGGCCTCGCCTTTGCCAACCTCGGCCCGAACAAAAGCCCTACCCGAGTAGACGAGGAGCAAAAAGAGAGCGCCGTCAGCTGGCCGCCGCCGCGGACGATGCGGCTCGGCCTGGCTTATAAGTTTTTCTCGAACGAACTCAACGACCTCACCGCGGCCGTCGACGGCTCGAAGCCCTTGATGAACCTGGACGACCGGCTGGAAGATGAATTCAGCCAGGCGGTTTATTCCGGGGGCGTAGAATACGTCTACGCGAAAATAGTGGCGGTGCGGGCCGGGTACTACCGCGACCGGTGGGGCGCGGTGAACGGCTTGACGCTGGGTTTTGGTTTCAGCTACAAAGGCGTCGGTTTCGATTACGGCCGCGTCCCGGAAGGCGAGGCCTTCGGCGACCGCCACCGCTTCGCCCTGGGTTATTACTTCTAAGCGAGGGCTCGGCTCGGAAGTCTTGATTTGACGACGTATGAACCGCTTACGGCAGAAACGGGCGGCGCGACGGCAGCGCCCTTTTCAGCTTGATTTTAAAACGGGCACGGGTTATAATAATAGGGAAAAGGGGGTCGCGCGATGTATAAACCGGCGACAATTTTACTAGTTGGCGCACTTGTGCTTGCGGGACCGGCGTTATGCGAAACTAAGGACACGGCGCAGTTTATTTGGCTCCATATCGAACCCGGTTCCCGCCCGGGCGGCATCGGCAAAACCTTCACCGGCCTGGCCGACGACGCCAACGCCTCGTTCTACAACCCGGGCGGCCTGGCGCTGTTGGAGAAGAACAGCATTACCGTTATGCACGAACCCCGCGGCACCGGCGACCTTAAAGACATCTTCTACGATTACGCCGCGTTCGCCTACCGCACCGGCAAATACGGTACGCTGTGCTTCGACGTCATATACAGCGACGCCGGTAGAACCGATATGATGGACCTCGAAGGCCGGAAAATAGGCGTAATGCACAGTTACGGCGCGGCGCCGTCCCTCTATTGGAGTTATCCGGTCCGCCAAGACCTCGGCGTCGGCGGCGGCCTGACGTACGCGTACCAACACCTTACGGACCTTCCCGGCGGCGTCGACCAACAGCTATTGTTTAACGGCGGCGTCCTGTACAAAACGCCGCTCAAGGGCCTTTCCGGCGGCCTGGCCTTCACCAACCTGGGCACGAATAAAACCGCTAAGCGGGTGAACGAAGAGGAACAAGAGATCGAAGTTAGCTGGGCGCCGCCGCGTACTATGCGCCTCGGCCTGGCCTATAAGGTATTTTCGACCAACCTCAACGACCTCACCGTAGCCGCCGACGGCTCGAAGCTGTTGATGAACCTCAACGACCGCTTGAGCGAAGAGTTCGGCCAGGCGATTTACTCCGGCGGCGCGGAATATATATACGCCAAAATGGTGGCAGTACGAGCCGGCTACTACCGCGATAGGTGGGGCGAGATAACCGGCTTAACGTTAGGCTTCGGCTTCGCGTATACGGGCCTGAGCTTCGATTACAGCCGCATACCAGAAGGCGAGGCCTTCGGCGACCGGCACCGCTTCGCCGTCGGCTACGTCTTTTAAAAGCCCCGGAATACGCGTGGCGCGTCCCAAGCCCATCTTCGAAAAGAAAAAAGCCGTCGTCACCGCAGCCGTGGCGGCGGCTTTAGCGTCGCCGGCCGCGGCGATAATCATCGGCGGCGAGGGCGCGTCGTTACCCGAGGCCTTTAAAACGGTCGCGGTCGCGGGCGAGGCCGGCCGCGGCGACGGCCAGTTCGACGAACCCACCGCCGTCGCTTTCGACGGCGCGCGCCGGCTCTACGTCGTCGACAACCGCAACGTACGCGTCCAGCGGTTCTTCCCGTTGGGCGATTTCGACACGGCGTTCGGGCGCTTCGGTTGGAAGGGCGAGGGGCTCGTCTCGCCGTACGGCGTAGCGGCCGACCAGGAATTATACGTATACGTCAGCGACCGCGAGCGCGGCCTAATCCACCAGTACGACATCTACGGCAAATACCTCAAGTCGTTCGGCCAGACGCAGCGGCTCGCGACGCGGTTCGAACGGCCCGCCGGCCTCGCCATCGACAAACTGGGCAACCTGTGGGTCGCCGACGCCGGCAACCACAAGGTCAAGCGGGTCAACGTTCTGGGCGAAATCACGTTGGAGGTAGGCTACTACGGCGCCGAGCCGGGCAAACTCAACCTCCCCGCCGACGTCGCGGTGGACGAAAGCGGCGGCGTCGTCGTGGCCGACACCGGTAACTCCCGGCTGCAGCGCTTCGACCGCTTCGGAAACCCCGTCGCCGTAATTACCGGCGGCGACGACAGGCAACTGCGCAATCCCTCGGGCGTTTGCCTCGACCGCTTCGGCAATATTTTCGCGTCGGACACCGGGAACGACCGCGTCGTAGCTTTCGCCGCCGACGGCCGGTACCTGTGCGAATACGGCAAGCTGGGCCGCGGCAAAAGGGACTTCAACCACCCGGGAGGCCTTGGCTTCGGCGCGGACGGAAAATTATATGTAGCGGATACGTACAATAACGTAATAAAAGTATTAGAAGTACAATACCGCCTCCCGGAACGCGTCGAGAAGCCGCCGCGGCTCCCGGCGCCGGACGAAAGGTAAAACCGAAAACCGCCTGCGGCCGCGGCCCCACCAGCGCCTGTACCCCCGGGAGGGGGCGTTTTTATATAATGGCAGGACGTTCCCGAAGACGATTTCTCCCTACGGCCGGCCTTCTGGTCGCGGCCGCGCTGGGCGCTTCTTCCGCCGCCGCCGAGGAAGAGCCGCGGTGGCGCGAAACGCTGGCCGCGGCGCGGGAATCCTTCGAGATAACGGAGCCCGCGCCCGGCATCGGCTACGGGCTGCCGCACAAATTCCTCTTCGTCGGTTCCGAAACGGTGCGCGTCGGCGACGTCGTCTGGGAAAGGGGCCGCGACTACCGCATCGACTACGACGCCGGTACCTTGACCGTACTCGCGGCCCCCCCGTACGCCGGCCCCGTCGTCGTCGAGTACGAGTACCTGCCGTTCCTGCAGAGCGAGGATTATCGCACCGCGCTCGAGGGCGAGGGCGAGGCCGAGGCGCTGGAGCGCATCGAGGAGGCCGCGGCCGCGCCCTCGGAGCTGGACGTAACCGGCTCCAAGACCTTCACCGTAACCGCCGGCAACTTCGAGGGAAAGCCCTTCACGCAATCCCTCCGCCTTTCCATCCGGGGAAACGTCGGCGACGTAAAGGTAACGGGTGAGATATCGGACCAGGACCTGCCGTTCGAGGAGGGGGGCGCCACGGAGGAAATAGAAGCCGTGGACAAGATATTCGTCCGCGTGGAGGGCCGCCACCTGGCCGGGACCTTCGGCGACTACGACGCCGCCGTCACCGGTCGGCGTTTCGCCGATTACCAACGACGGCTCACCGGCATCAAAGCCGAAGCTTTCTACCCCACCTGGCGGGCCGACGCCTACGGCGCCCGGGCGCGCGGCCGCTTCGCGACTAACGAGTTCTACGGCGTCGACGGCGTGCAGGGCCCGTACCAACTCTCCGCCCGCGACGACGACGACATTATTATACTCCCGGGAACCGAGACCGTCTGGCTGAACGGCGCGAAACTCAAAGAGGGCGAGAACAACGATTACATCGTCGACTACGACCTCGCGACGATAACCTTTACCGTCCGCCGTCCCATCTCGGCCGAGGACCGCATCGTCGTCGACTTCCAATACACCACCGAAGAGTACCAACGCAACTTCTTCGGCGCCGAAACCGAAGGCCACTTCGCCGGGGACGCCGTCAACGTGGGCGCGCTGTACCTGCACGAGGAGGACGACCGCACCCACGCCTTCTTCGGCCTCGACGATTATTACCGCAAATTGCTGGAGGGCGCCGGCGACGACCAGGAACGCGCGCGCGTACTCGCGCGGGACGAAAACGGCGAGATAATATACGAGTACGTCGGCGAGGGCCGGGGGGAATATTCACGGCAATGGGACCCGGTGGAGGGGAAATACGTATACCTCTACGTCGGCCCGGGCAACGGCGACTTTATGCCGAGGACGATCCTGCTCCCCTTCCCGAAACGCCACAGCCTTTTCGACGTGAACGCCGTCCTCGCTCCGACGCGCCTCATCACGGTCGAGGCCGAGGGTGCGACGAGCGACCTCGACGCCAACACCTTCTCCTCGTCGACGGACCAGGACAACAGCGGCCTCGCCGGTTCCGCCGCCGCTACCGTTCGCCTCGACGCGCTCGAGCCGCTCAAACGCGCGGGGGAGCTCGAAGTCCGGCACGTCGTGGAGAACAGGGACACGCGTTTTCAGAACCTGGGCCGCGAAGATGCCGTCGCGTTTCTGCAGCAATGGGACCTCGACGACGAGGTCGCCGGCCTGGCCCACCCTCCAGGCTACAACCTTCACGAGACGACGATTACGGAACGACCCGTTCCTTCCCTCACGGCGTCCGGAACGTACGGCGGTATACGCCAACACTACGTCGGTTTCTCGGCGAACGGTTACGTATACCAACGAGGTAAAAGGGTCGCGACCTCGCTGACCTGGGAGCCCGACCGCTGGCCGCACGTCGCGTACGACTTCAACCACGTCCGCCGGCGCGGCCCGCGATATACCGCGGTACTTGAGCACGGCGACCAATCGATAGCTAAAAGCGTATTCACCAACGACGAAAATACGCGACGCGAGCAGAGCGGCGAGGTCTCCTATTCCGTCTGGCGGCTTAGCCCGTACGTCCGGATTTACGATAAGAAGCGCCGCGCCGACTACGAAATAGACAACTCCCCCGACGAGGGAACGCTCGAGCAAGAGCTCGAGGTGGGGACCGGCGTGCGGCCGGCGGTTGGGTGGGCGGTCCGTCTCAGCCACATCGAAGGCCGCGGCAAAAAGGTCGAAGACCGCACGTTCGTACCGCACTATCGTAAGAACCAAGAACACGCCGCCGCTGCGTACGACGCCCCCGGCCTGGTCGACCTCAACGCCGAGTACACCAAGATTAGAAAGGATTTCGCCTCCGCGGACGAGGGCGACGTCGACTCCGACCTTTCGCTGCTCGAGCTGTATTACACGCCGCTGGAGCGCGCGTTAGCGCTGAGGACGCGTTACGAGCTCAACAGCGTCCAAGACCTCGAGCGCGAAGAAATCTTCGAGGTCGCCCGGGACGGCGACGGCGACTACCGCCGCGAACCGGACCCCAAAAACCCGAACCGCTACGTCTATATCTACGACCCGGACGACCCGGCCGCTATTTACATAAAGAGGTACCGGTATACCGGCCGGGCGTACCGCGCTCTCGAGCCGGACCTCACCGTCAGCCTCGCCGTGCTCCCCTACCGCTTCAACGACGTGCGCGGCCGAGACGCCGAGCGCGACCCGTGGCTCGACGCCGCGTCCGCGGACCTCTACTTCCACGCCCGTAACAGCTCCGCGTCGCCGCGGCGCTTCGCCGTCGCCACGCTTCAAGATCTCCTGGCCTCGGACTCCCTCGACAGCAGCCTGGAACAACGTTATACCCTTACCCTATTGCCCGTCAACCGGCGGCTCACGGGCCGGGCGCGCTACTCCGTCAAGGACGACCTCGACCGGACCATCGCGTCGCGCCAACGCCGGCGGTGGCGCACGTCCCGTTACGGCGAAGTCGTCGGCGAACCAGCGCCGCGCTTGACGGTCCAAGCCGACGTCGACCGGGTACGGGAATGGGAATCGATAACGGAGGAGAACGTACCCCGCCCCGAGAATACCATAGCCCTGGAGATGATATACGGCCTGGAGCCCACCTACACCCTTACCTCGAGTCTCGACGTTAAGGCCCGCGGCGAGATATCCCGCCGGCACGAGGAATACAACGCCGCGCCGACCCACTTCAAGGGTACGAGGGTGAAACCGGAGGCCACGTACCGCCTTACGGAGTCCGGCGTCGCCAACGCGTGGTACGAGCGAACGCAGTACGACGTCTCGGGCTACGGCGGGTCGGAGACGTCGTTGCTGCGCATCCCGGGAGTTACGCACAAGTGGGAAACCAGCGTCAACAAGGGCGTGGGTCGATACGTCACGCTTATCTTCACGTACGACGGCGAAAAAAAACCCGACGAGGGAGTGACGCGGCACCGGGGCCGAATCGACCTGAACATATATTTCTGATGTTAAAGAACCGGGCCATACTGGTCGTACTCGCTTCCGCCGCGGCGGCCGTACCGGCTTCCGCCGAGTTAACGCTCGAGGGGAACGCGGCGTTCGGCGACGCCGAAATCGAAGCCGCGGCGTATCGCGACGGCTCCGTCGACGTAAGCGCCGTCGAGCGGCTCTACTCGCGCGCCGGATATTTGGACGCGCGCGTCGAGCTGACCGCGGAAGAAGGCCGTCCGCCGACATTAACGATATCGGAGGGTACGCAATACCGCGTCGCTACGCTGGATGTGGACAACGAATCGCCGCTCAGTCGCGACGAGGCGGCCGCGTTCGTTCCGTTCGGCCCGGGCGACCCGCCGTCGCCGCCCGACCTCCGGGAGGGTTTAATCGCGCTGCTGGCCGAACTGGCGGGCCGGGGATACCTGCGCGCCGAAGCGGAATACGCCGTAACCGACGCCGGCGAGAGACGGGTGGACGTCGCCGTCGCCGTACGCGCGGGCGAGCGGTACGCCGCGGGCGAAATCCACCTCGTCGGCGTCCGCCCCCGGGACGAGGAGGCGATACGCGATAAACTGGAGACCCGGCCCGGCAAACCCTTGCACGAGCGGACGCTGGCGCGCGACCTCCTTAGCATAATAGACTACTACCGCGAGCGCGGTTATCCCACGGCCTCGGCCCGCCCCCGCGCTTTCGAGATCGCCGAGCGTTACAAAGAGATAGACTTCGACGTAATCGTCGAACCGGGCGGCAAGGTAACCGTAACCGCCATAGATATCGTCGGCAACCGCAGGACCCGCGACGGCGTTATCCGCCACGAGCTCCTGGCCGTTCCGGGCGAACCCTACGACGTCGAGCGCCTGCGTAAGAGCGCGCGGCGGATATATAACCTAAAATACTTCGAGGCCGAGCCTGACATCGAACTGGTCGACGCCGGTGCGGGCCGCCTTCGCGTAACGGTAGTGGAACGGCCGACGTACCGCGTGACCGGCGCGTTGGCGTACGAGCCCGCGGAAGGCGAAACCGCCGCGGCCCTGATCGGCGAGCTCGACGCGCGCCTCGCCAACCTCGCCGGCACAGGCCGGGAGCTAGACGCCCGCTACCGCCGCCTGGCCGTCGAATCGACCGACGCCGCGGCAACGTACTACGAACCGTGGATCGGGGGCGTCGACCTCTTCGCGCAACCGAGCGGCCTGTATAAAGAGCGGGTAACGTACCGGAAGGCGGCCGGCGAGCTCGCCCTGGGTACTCATCCCCTCGTGGACCTGACGGTGGCGGCGGGCGGCGGCTTCGACCGGGTGTGGAAAGAAAGCGCGAGCCGGAAGTACAAAGTCTTCACGTGGGCGACGTACGACAGCCGCGACTACTTCGACAACCCGCGCCGGGGTTGGCAGGCGCACGGCCGGCTGGAGCTCGGCGTAAAGGAATACCTGGCCGACCGCTTCCGGGAAAGGGTGCCGCGGCTCGAGCTCGACGCCTGGCGCTTTTGGTCCACGACCCGCAACCAGGTCCTCGCGGCGCGAGGCCGCGTTCAGGGCTTCGTCTCGCAGCGAACGAGCCTGGACGAAGTTTTCCCGCTGGGCGGGTACGCCGACCTCCGCGGTTTCAAAGAGGAGCAGTTCCTAACGGACCGCCAAGCGCTCGCGACCGTCGAGTATCGCTTCTTGACCGGCCGCGGCAACAGGCTGTTCCTCTTCGTCGACGCGGCCTACCGCCACCTCAAAACCGAGAAGACGTTCGACGAAGGGCTAAGCGTGGGTTACGGCGGCGGCTTCCGGGCGGCGACGGCCGTCGGAACGTACGGCGTCGATTACGGCCTGGCCGCCGGCGACGGCCCCCTCGACGGCAAAATCCACGTCTCCATCACGCAGGAGTTTTAACCGTCGAAAGCCCTTGTCGGCAGGTGTTTCATTTCTTAATATTCAACCGTTATGGTGCGCCTTTCCCAGATATTAGGAGTGGCCGCGGCCTTCTTCGTCGGCGCGTTCGCCGGTAACTTCTACCACCTCGTCGTACGCCGGGGCCCGGGCGGCCGCTTCCACGTGACGCTGCCGCCGGCCTGCCCCTCTTGCGGCCGGGCGGAACGGCGCGTGTGGATGCTGCCCATATTATGGTACCCATTATTGCGAGGCCGGTGCCCGGGCTGCGGCTTCCGCTACCATAAAAACCTCGTCCTGCTGGAGGCGGCGGGCGGCGCCGTCGCGGCGCTGGCGTTCTACTACTACGGCTTTTCCTTCGCGTTCGCGACGACGTTCGCGTTCTGCTTCTTCTTCCTTTTGAATTATTGGGTAGACTTCCGCTACGGCGTCCTGGTGCCGCAGCTCTATTTGCCAGCGCTCGCCGCCGGCCTGGCGTTATCTTTCCTCCCCGGGGCTCCTACTCCCGCCGGCGCCCTCTTCGGGGGCGTCGTAGGGGGCGGTTTGTTGTTGGTCGCGCGTCCCGGCCGCGGCCTCTTCTCCGAGAACGCCCGCGGCGCCGAACGCCAAATCGCGTGCGTGGCGCTGGCCGGCGTCTTCCTGGGATGGCAGAGCGCGTTGTTCGTCCTGGCCGCGGCGGCGGTCGCGGCGTTGGTCCTACCGTTGGTCGCCCGCCGCGTGTTCGGCGGCGACCCGGAAACGGCCTTCGGGTTCGCGGTCCTGGCCGCGGCGTTGGCGTTGGCTTTCTACCGCGCCGACATAACATCCTGGTACTTCCGCATCCGCTAGCGGTGAAAGACGGCCGTGCGCGTTTTAATTACTCACCACCGCGTACGCCGGTTAAATTTTAACGGGAAGTCAATGTGGGTACTTACGAGCTCATAGTATACGGCTGCCAGATGAACGACTACGACGGCGAGAAGCTGGCCGGCATAATGGAGGAGGCCGGCTACCGGCCCGCGCCCCCGGGCGAAGTCGCCGACGTCGTCCTGGTATACACCTGCGCCGTACGGGAGTCGGCCACGGCCCGGGCGCTGGGCCGCATCACGTCGCTCGCGCGGTACAAGAAGGGCAAGCCGGGAATCGTCATCGGCGTCGGCGGCTGCTGGCCCGCGGTCGAAAAGGCCGTTATCGAAAGCGCGTGCCCCCACGTCGACTTCACGTTCGGGACGACGAACCTGGAAGGCGTCCCGGCGACGGTTGCGGCCATCCGCGTTACGGCCGCGCCGCCGCGGCCCGACGGCGCGCCGCTCCGGCGGGCGAGCTGGCCTCGAGCCAACGTATCTATCATGCGCGGCTGCAATAACTTCTGCGCCTACTGCGTCGTGCCGTACGCCCGCGGCCCGGAAATTTACCGCCCGGTCGACGACGTGCTGCGCGAGGTGGAAGAGCTGGTCGGAGCCGGTTTTAAAGACATTACGCTCATAGGCCAAAACGTAAACTCGTACCGGTACGGCGACACGTCCTTCGCGGAGCTCCTCGCGACAGTCGACGCGCTGTGCGACGGCGTCTTCCTGCGCTTTACCACCAACCACCCCCGCGACGTCGACGACGAAACAGCGGCCGCGCTCGGCCGGTGCCGCAACGTCGCCCGCCATCTTCACCTGCCGCTGCAGAGCGGCTCGGACGCCGTATTGCGCGCGATGAACCGGGACTACGACATCGCCCGCTACCTCGACGTCGTCTCGAAGGTGCGGAAGGCCGTTCCGGGGATCTGCCTGACGACGGACATACTGGTCGGCTTCCCCGGCGAGACGGAGGGCGACTTCGAGGCGACGCTCGGCGTCGTCGAACGCGTACGCTACGACAGCGCGTACGTATTCATGTACTCGCCTCGAGCCGGGACCGCGGCCGCGGCGCTGGCTGACGACGTGCCCCGCCCCGAAAAAGTGCGCCGCCTCCAAACCGTCGGCGCGCGGCAACGCGCTATTGCGTTGGAAATTAACGAAGGGATGGTGGGGAGCGAAAAACTCGCCTTAGTGGAAGGCCCGAGTCGCAAGAAAGCCGACGAATACGCCGCCCGGTTGAGCGAAAATAAAATCGTCAACTTCGCGGGCCGGGCGCGCCCGGGCGAATTCGTACGCCTAAAAATTACGGGAGCCTCGTCGTGGACGCTAAGAGGCGAGCCGGCGCCGTGACCGAACCCGCGAAGCGCTCCGCCACGACGCCGGCTTTGCCGAGTCCAACTCGAGCCCCGAAAGGGGCGCTATCCCTTCCTCGCCCGCCGCGTCAGTAACGCGTGTAGGATAATCGCCGCCGAGATGGTATCCACGGCCAGGAGTTGACAGACGATGAGCAGCTCGCTCTGCGGGTGAGGTAGTGCGATTAAGTGGACCAACCGAAATATCACGAAAAGCAACGTCGCCATAGATTACCTCGCCTTGTCTTGGTTACCGTTAACTCCTCAACCGGCTTTTCTAGCCGCCGCGAAGAATATGGGTAAAAAGTAACAACGTTCTCCTCTCGATATCGCCGCCCGGCGCGCCCGCGCCACAGCCTGCAGCCGCCCGCCGTCCGCGCCGACCAACCTCTCTAAAAGTTTAACCTCTTCTTCCTCCTCCTCGGCCCAACGGGAAGCCGTCCACGCCGAGTTCAATACGCCGAAGCGGAAGACCTCGAAGCCGGCGCCGCTCAACAGAGCCGGAAGCTTCCGCCCGGCGGCCGAGTCGCCGCCGCGCCGCCGCACCGCCTCCACGACGGAGTCGCGGCTCGAGGCCGCCGGCGGATAGTCTATGGCGCCCTCGTAATCCGGCTCCGCCAACGCGACGTACAAACCCCCGCTCTTTAAAACCCTCCCCGCTTCCCGCAGAAAGGCCGCCGGTTCGGCCAGCCACGTTATCACGAACGCCCCCGCCGCCGCGTCGAAGACGCCGTCGCGGAAGGGCAGCGCCGCGGCGTCGGCGGCTACGAAGGCCGCGCCGCTCCCCCGGCCGCGCGCCGCCGTTAGCGGTTCGGGTCTCCTATCAATCCCCACCGCTATTCCGGTCGCGCGCGCCGCCAGCTCCGCGGTTACGACGCCGCTGCCGCAGCCCACCTCCAATATTCGCTCGAGCCGTCGGAAGCCGAGCTGCCGGTAGAGCTCGCGCCGGTGCGCCTCGTACCACGCCGCCTGGCGGACTTCCTCTTCGGGCGTAAGGTACGGGCCGGCGTCGTTTGCTATCGCTCATCCCCCCCGCGTCACGCCGCGTTGGACGCGGCGTCCGGGCAACAGAAAACCCTCTCGTGCTTAACCGACAGCGGGCACCCGGCGCCGCATATTTCTAAATCCGGACACTCCCGGCAGCGGGCGGGCGCGTAATCGCGGTCGCGGATTTCGCGAGCCAATTCGTGATTGAATATCGTGTCCCAATCGTCCTCGAGTATATTCCCCAAAGGCTGGTAGAACGACTGGCACGGTATGACGTCGCCGTTGGGCTCGACGCACATGTTGTACTTGGCCGCGGTGCACTGTTTGACGCCCAGGTCCATCGTCAGCGGGTTGAAGCGGCAGTACTGCGTCGGCGTATACCATAAAAAAGTCATGTCGTTGGCGGCGCAGGCCGCGGTGAAGCGGCTGAGTATGGGCCCGAGCGCGCTCTCCGGAATGCCGATGTCGACGTCGCGCGCGCCGCCGGAGTTGATGAGGCCGTTAGCCGCCACGTGCTCGACGCCCAACGTCGCCAAAAACGCCACCAGCTCCTCCACGTCGCCGACGTTTTCGGTGGTGAGCGTCGTGTTGGTCAGCAGGTATACCGGGCCGGCCACGGCGTTCTCGATGCCGGCGACGGTCTCGTTGAAGGCGCCGGCCGCGCCCACCATCTTGTCGTGGGTCTCGGGCACCGAGGAGTGTATGGTTATCTGGACGTGGTCGAGGCCCGCCGCGGCCAGCGCGTCCATGTAGTCGGCGTCCTTCAGCTTGCGGCCGTTGGTCAAAAGGCCGGTGACGACGCCCAACTCCTCGGCGTATTCCACCAACTCCACCAGGTCCGGGTGCTGCGTGGGCTCGCCGCCGGTGAAACATACGTGCGGTATGCCGAGCCCCCACACCTTGGCGATGACGCGCTTGAAGTCCTCGGTACCCAGCGCCCCGCCCGCGCGCGGCGTCTCGTTGTAGCAGTGGGCGCAGGCGTTGTCGCACCCGTACGCGAGCGCTATGTCCATCCGGTAGGGCACGTCGACGTCGATGGTGAAGGGGTCGACGCGCTCGGCGCCCAGGTACGATATGGGGCATCGCTCGTCGCCCCGCGCCATCATCTCGATCGTCTCCCGCAGGCGGCGGAGGTCTTCCGCCAGCTCCTTTTTGCCGACGCGGTAGCGCCTGGCCATCGTCTTGACGATGCGGTCGTCGGGCCACTCCTCGAGGATGTAGCTCGCCATCTCGGCGCCGGTCTGATTGAGGTGTAGGATGCGGGCGGCATTTATCATCAATATGCCGTCGCCCCCCGGGTTCAGGCGGAGGTGGAGGCGAACATGGAACTCGGCGTCGTCGCGCCGGAGGTGGTATATCCCCGCCTCGAGCGGCGTTTGCTTCGCCAGGAACTTATCGTATATCTTCTTTCCGATACCCATTAATATCCCACTGTAGTACTGGAGGAGTGCCTGCCCTAGCGGCCGCCGCCGGCGCAAGCGCAGGCGCACCCGGCGCACGCGCAGGCGCAGGCGCAGCTGCTGCCGCCGCCGCTCCACCCTCCGCCCGACGACCTCACGGGCGGCGGGTTGGTGGTCGCCGTAACTTTGCCGGTGAAAGATTCCACCTTTGACACCACGCCGTTCGCGATGCCCTCCACCCGCGTTACGACCGCGTTAGCGAAACTGGCGCCGGGGAGGGTGGGCATATCGAGCGAAACGCCCTTGGCCCCGGCCGCGGGCGCCGGCGCCGCGCGCCCCCACCACACGGGGGCCAGCACGTTGTAGCCCACGAAGACGGTCCGCGCGCGCCCCTCGAAGTCGTCGTCGAGCATCGTCCACTCCAGGCCGTTCGTGAATTCTTCGACCTTGACGTCGGGGGTGCCGGCCTCTTCCACCAACCGCCAGGCGGTCTTCACGATCTTGCGGTAGTACTCGACGGTCTCGCGGTGAGAGAAGCCCTTCATCTTCTTCTCCACCGCCTTAATCAGCGACACCAGCATATCCTGGAGCTTCTTCTCGCCCAGGGTACCGTCTTTCCCGACCGCGGCGACGAACTCCTTCTCGTAGGGCCTCAAGCCGTTCTCTTTAAAAGGAAGCGTCTTGAACTTCAGCGGTTCTTGAGCGACTATGGAGAGCGCGCCCTTCTTAATCAAACCGAAGAGGACCAGGGTAAGAATCGCGTTCAACGGCCGCTCCATCAGGATCGCGGCCTCGGGGGCCGTAAGGCCGCGCTTTATGCCCACCCCTTCGACCTTGGCCTTGGGCGGCAGGTACCTCATGCGCCGGCGCCTTTTGTTGATCACGCCGAATACCGCGATTAGGACGAAAATAGTAATAGGTATCAGGCAGCCGCAGAATTGCGTCCCGAGGCCGACGAGGCCGGCGAATAGGTCGCCCAGCCACTCGAAGCGGGGGGGCGACCGCACCTCGGCCACCGCGTCGCGGGGGAACGATATGCCGAAATAATACTGCTCCGACGGCGACGCTTGCTGCCAATCCCAGACGTAATGGACGCGGCCTTCCTTTACGAACAGCTGCGTCGGCTCGCCGCCCTCGTCCTCGTGCCAGCGCGTTTGCTCCCCCGTCACCCCCGGCGGGAAGACGAAGGCCATCGTGAGGTGGCTCGAGCCGGTGGTGAAATCGGAGCCGAACCAGGTGGGACTGAAGACGGCCGACGCGTACGCCTCGTCGGCCGAGTCCTCGAAGACCATATGGTAGTTGCGGCCGTGGACGTGGAGCGTCGCCGCGTCGCCGGATTCGATTTCGTACCCGGAGAGCGGTATCTCGACGCCGACGTCGACGTACTCGGAGAGCCTTATAGTATACAGCGGATGGCCGTCGATGTCGGCGATTATGGAGTCGAGGTCGTAATCGTTGGACGGGAAGCCTACGTCGACGATGTCTATGGGGTCGCCGGCGGCGGTATTGCGGAAGGTTATCTTGTAGTCGATGTCGAACGAGGAGTCCGGGTTTACGGTTACGGTTACGACCTCGCGCGGGACCTCGAAGTAGTAATCCTGCGCCGCGACGGGCGAAGGCGCTACGGCCGCGGCCCAAGACAAAGCTATTATCGCGCCGCACCCAAGGCTCACAGCTTTTAACCGCGGGCGGCGAGGGTCCGTCACCACTTCGGCTCCTCTTCGATCTCGTACGACGTCCCGCAATAAGGGCAGGTTACTACCACGGCCCCGGCCTTAACGTCGATATTATCCTTGGCGAGGGTGGCGCCGCAGGCGCGGCACTTCAGCTCCTCCAGCGACAGGTCTCCGGTTAAATCTATTTGTTGGACGATGGTCTGCGGCTTCTCGGCCTGGTACTTCTTGTAGGAACGATACATCAACACGCCGGCGCCGGCGATGAGCAACAGGCCGATGACGTTGAGGCATACGCCCCCGCCTAACCGGCTGCCGCTCCGGCCGCCGGCCTCGGTAGCGGTGGAGGACATTATCCACAGGACGCCGAAAAATATAACCACCAGCGCCAAAACCACCATCGGCACGCCGAATATGCAGCCGCTCAATTTCATCGTCAAAAGCCGCCGTATTTATGACCTGAGTTGCGTTTATTGCGTAATAATATAGTATCTAATTGTCGATTGCAAGTATAATTCGTCCCGGCGAAGTCCAAATCAAAACCCCCGCGGCTGCGGGGGTTTATCTTCGCGGTAAAACGGGGGTTTTACCTGTTCTGGTAGCGGTCGATTATCGATTTGAAGAGGTCGATCGCGGCGGCGAGCGTGATATTACGCCGCTCAATACGGACTTTATTGCCCTTGACGCCGATTCCGATAAATATTTCGGCTTCCTCTTCGACGACCGGTTCCACCGCTGCCGGAGGCCCAGGTTCGGGCGTAACTTCGGCCGCCACGCCGACCGGGACTTCCTTGGGCCGGGGCGGCATCGGCGGCGCCGCGGGCGGTATTTCGCGGAGCTCTTCCTCTATCGTCGCTTTAATCGCTTCGGCCTCTTCCTCCCTCAAAGCAGGCTCGCTCACCGCGGCCGGTTGTGCTGCGGCGACTATTTCCTCCTCGAAGGGCGGTCCCGCTATCTCCTCGAGCACCGCTTCGGCGCCGGTTTCGACCTCTATCTCGAGGCCGGGCGGGACCATCTCGAACGGGAACTCTTCTTCCACCGGCGGCGCGACAGCTTCAAAGGCGGGCACTTCGGCGGTATCCCACGGCCGGGGCGCTATTACTTCGCCCATTCCCTCCAGGTCGAGCTCCGTCAATTCCAGCCCGGCGAACGCTTTTTCGCCCGGCTCCTCGACGAGCGGCGGCTCGGCCAAGGCTTCGGCCGGAGGTCCGAACTCCGGCGGCATCTCGGGCGGCGCAATAGAAGGCGCCTCGAGCGGCTCCGTCACCGCTCTCTCGTCGTCCAAGGGAATCGCCGCAGGTTCGGGCGGCGCGGGGAAAGAGCTCAAGTCGAAGTCGCTTTCCGGGGCCTCGATAGCTTCCGGGCCGGAGGCCACCGATTCGTCGACTTCTTCGAGAGGAGTCTCGAATTTATCGAACTCCCCGCTCGCGATCCTCTCTTTAAGCCGCCGCGCGCGTTCCTCGTTCCGCCTCTTGATCGCCTCGATGGGGTCCTCTATTTCCTCGGCCATGGGCCCTGCTCCTTTCAAGCCGCCTCGTATCCATATCCCAAATCATTTTAATAACAATATGTTATCCTTGTCAAGGTTTTTTTGGTTGGTTCGCTAATCAATAACCGACGCGTACGCCCTCCCTCCCCGGACGCGAATCCGTCACAACCGACCGAAACCTCCACCGCTCCCTACCCTACGGCGGCGACGTTGTCGGCGGATACCACGCGCCTGCAGGTTACCGCGGGAACGTCAAACGCCGGGAGCCCCCCCGTACGAAGCGAACCCTTTAGCGTCCCGCGCGGCGCGGCCGCGGCCACCGAAAGTCGTCGCCACGCGCCACCCCCGGCCCCGGAAGCGAGCCGGGAAAATATATGACTACTTTACTTGACTTAACCCCCGAATTATGTTAAATATATATATAGTTAAAAAATGTCTTAAATAAACGGATATAAGAAAGGCAGCGGATGGACAGAAAAAAGTTATACCAGAGCGAGAGCGACCTCTGTAGGATATTAACTCACCCCGTACGGTTACACATCCTGGATGAGCTTAGGCGCGGCGAGAAATCGGCGGGCGAACTGTGCGAAGGTGTGGACAGCACCAAGGCCAACGTCTCCGCCCATCTCGCCATGCTGCGCAAGGCCGCGGTGGTGTCGGTGCGGCGCGACGGCCAGAAAATTTACTATTCCATCAAGTTCCCGCGGATATACGAAGCCTTCGATATCATGCGGGACGTTCTGCTGTCGGTCCTTTCGGACCAGGGAACGATGTACGAGGAATTTAAGAACTTGTACAAGGAGAGAGGAAACCGCCGCGCGAAACCTAAATAAAAAACAGCGCCGGTACCTCGAAGAGACGTTCGGCGCGCGCGTGAACTTCGACCCGACGGAGCGGAAGCTCTACGGCCACGATATCGCGGCCATGCCGAGCCTGTTCAAACCGCTCATCGGCGACACGACGCCGGCGGCGGTGGTCCAGCCGGCGGACGAGGCCGAGCTCGTCGAGCTCGTACGCTGGGCCGTTCGGGAAGGCGTGCCGCTGACGCCCCGCGGGAAAGCCACGTCGGGTTACGGCGGCGCCATCCCCGTGAAACAGGGCGTCGTGGTCGATTTCTACCGGATGCGAAACGTCGTCAACGTCGACGCCGAGGAGCAGACGGCGACGGCCGAGGCCGGCGTGACGTGGGAGAAGCTCGACCGCGAGCTCGCCAAGACCGGCCTGACCCTCCGCCTCTACCCAACCAGTTACCCGTCGTCCACCGTCGCGGGTTGGCTCGCGCAGGGGGGCGCCGGCATCGGCTCGTACGAGTACGGCTGGGTCCGGGACAACGTCGTCAGCGCGCGCGTCGTACTGCCGGACGGCGAGGTGCGCGAGTTCGCGCGCGAGGACCTGGAGCTCGTGGCCGACGCCGAGGGCATCACCGGCTTTATAACGCAGGTGACGGTCCAGGTAATGCCGCTCGAGGCCCTGGACGTCGTCGCGGTCGGCTGCCCGGACGCCCACGACCTGCAGCGGCTGTTGGCGTCGCTCGTCGCGGAGGAAATCCCCGTATGGTCGGTGATGTTCATCAACCCGGCGATGGCCGAAATGAAGAATCGCGCGCCGCTTATGGAGCACTACGGTCGCCCGCTCGAGGAGCGCGTACTGCTCCCGGCGGCCTACGTCATGACGCTGGCGTTCCGGAAGCGCGACGCCGACGACGTCCGCGCGAAGCTGGAGGAGACGATTAAGCTCTGCGAGGCGGAGGTCCTCAGCGACAAGATAGCCCGCCACGAGTGGGAACATCGCTTCAAGCTGATGGTCGTCAAACGGCTCGGGCCGTCGCTCGTACCGGCGGAGATCGTCGTCCCGCTCTCGGCCCTCGGCGACGTTATGAGCGAGATCGAGGAAAAAGTCAACCAACCGGTGGTGAAAGAGGGCGTCGTCATCCGCGAAGGGCGCGACGGCGAGCCGGAGGTCGTCATCCTCGGCTTCATCCCCAGCGACCAGCGTAAGTTCACGTACAACTTCGTCTTCGGCCTGGTCCTCACGGTGATGAAGGTCGCCGCGCGCCACGGCGGCCGTCCCTACGGCACCGGCCTGTACTTCGCCTCCAAGGCCGACGAAATCCTCGGCGCGGGCCGCGCCTCCCGTTTAAAGAAATTCAAAAAAGAAGTGGACCCCCGGAAGCTGTTCAACCCATCCAAGGTCGTGGGGCGGGGCGCGGCGGGCACGGCGCTCGCGGCGGCGGCGATAGTCGAGCCGATGGTGAGGCCGTTCGGGAACCACGTCATAACGACGGTGGGCGAGCGGCCCGAGGGGGACGTACGCGGCATCCCCGCGGACGTCGCGTGGTACGCGTACGGCTGTTCGCAGTGCGGCTACTGCATCGACGAGTGCGACCAGTTCTACGGCCGCGGCTGGGAGAGCCAAAGCCCGCGCGGCAAGTGGTACTGGCTGCGCGAATACATGGAGGGCCGGGAGGAGTGGAACCAGTTCATGGTGGACACCATCCTGGTGTGCACGACGTGCGAGCTGTGCAACCGCCGCTGCTCCGCGGCGCTGCCCATCGAGCCCTCCTGGATGAAGCTGCGCGGCAAGCTTATAGATGAGGATAAGCGGATGACGTTCCCGCCGTTCGAGATGATGGCCGCGGCGCTCCGCTCCCAGGGCGACATCTGGGCCGGCTACCGCAAGGACCGCGCCGCCTGGTTCCCGGACGACCTGCTCGAAAAACACGGCCCGGGCCGCGAATCTAAAAACGTCTACTTCGCCGGCTGCACCGCGAGCTACGTCGAGCACGACATCGGCCAAGCCGGCGTCCGCCTGCTCGACGAGCTGGGCGAGGATTTCACCTATCTGGCCGAGGAAGAGAGCTGCTGCGGCACGCCGATGCTCGTGGCGGGCCTGTGGGACGTCTTCGTCGAGATAATGAAAAAGAACATAGCGGCGGTCAAGGCCGCCGGCGCCGACACGGTCATAACGTCCTGCCCGGCCTGCGACATGATGTGGCGCCGCGTCTACCCGCAGTGGGCCGAGAAGCTGGGAATCGATTACGACATAACGTGCCGGCACTACAGCGAGGTGGCGGCGGAGAAGATAAAAGGCGGCTTCGCCTTCGCAGGCGCCGGCGCGCCGAAGGAAAAGGTAACCTGGCACGACTCCTGCCACATAGGCCGCGTCTCGGGCGTGTACGACGCGCCGCGCGATTTGATTGCCGCGATCCCGCAGGCCGACTTCGTCGAGATGCCGTACAACCGCGAAGACGCCCACTGCTGCGGCTCGGTCCTCACGCTTATAAAAGACCCGCCGATAGCCGCGGAGGTCGGCAAGACGAGGCTGGACGAGGCGCTCGAGGTCGGTGCGGAAAAGGTCCTGGCGCTGTGCCCGTGCTGCGAGTTCCAGCTGCGCGTGAGCGCCGACAAGAAGGACGTGCCGGTGGAGGTGGTGGACCTCGCGCGCTACGCCGCCTCGGCCTTGGGATACGACTTCCCGGACCCCAACCCGGAAGTCAAGAAGCAGTGGGCGGTGTTCGAGGCCATGGTCTACCTCATGACGCCCGCCGGGTTCGCCGCGCTGATGGGCACGATGTGGCCCGAGCTCGTCGACGCCATGCCCTTCGGCATGGGCAAGATGATGCGGGTGATGGGCAAGGTCCCCGGCGCGCTCAACCTGATGAAGCCGCTGTTCCCGGTCCTCTTCCCCCGGCTGCTGCCGGGGATGATGCCGAAGGTAATGCCGACGATGCTTCAGCGCGTGGGCGAGCGCATCCCGATGCCCGACTATATGGCCGAGCAGATGCCGGAGCTTATGCCGAAGGTTATGGAAAACCTGATGCCGCACATGGTCGGCGACGTCGTGCCGCTGGCGACGCCGGGTATGATAGATTTTTTGCGGGGGAAGAAACCGGCGACGGCGTAAGACAAGGGGCTTACTACGCTAAGGGGGATAAAAGAAGCGGCGGCCTTTAAGGCCGCCGCTTCCGCCATATCCGAAACTGGACGGCGGTGCGCCCCGAGTAAACATCCTATATCGTTACCGTCTTATGCCGCGCCGAGTGGGAGTTGATTTCGGCCGTACTTCGTAGGGCCGTACCTTCAGGTGCGGCCACCTTGAAAACCGGACGCCCGGCGATGCCGCGGACAAGGGGCTTAAGCCCCTTGTCAAACCACGTTGAAAAAGCAGCCCCTTCCGGAGCCGCTTTGCTTTCCAACGCTAAACCCGTAGGGCCGTACCTTCAGGTGCGGCCGCAATAAATTACTTATTAATATGAAGTACGGCGGCCAGACCTAAAGGCCAGGCCCTACGAAACCTATAAAAGCTCTAGACCTCCACCGTCTTATGCCGGGCCGAGTGGCAGTTGATGTTGACCGCCGCCGGGAAGGAGGCGATGTGGCGGCCGAAGGATTCCACGTGGACCGCCAAGGCCGTCGTCGAGCCGCCGTAACCCATCGGGCCGATGCCGAGCTTGTTGACGCGCTCGAGCAATTCCTTCTCAAGCTCCGCGTTCCAGACGTCCTCCGCCGGCTGACCCAGCGGCCTGAAGAGCGCCTTCTTGGCGAGGAACGCGCAGTACTCGAAGGTCCCGCCGATGCCGACGCCGACGACGATGGGCGGGCAGGGGTTCGGGCCGGCCTCGCGCACCGCCTCGACGACGAAGTCGATTATGCCGTCGCGGCCGTCCGCGGGCTTCATCATCTTGATGCGGCTCATGTTCTCGGAGCCGCCGCCCTTGGGCGCGAGGTGGATGACGAGCTTGTCGCCCTCCGTCGGGATTATGTGGATTACGGCGGGCGTATTGTCGCCGGTGTTCTTGCCGGCGACGGGGTGGACGACGATGGACTTCCGCAAGTAGCCGTCGGTGTAGCCCCGGCGCGTCCCCTCGTCGACGGCGTCGCGCAGGGACCCGCCGGTCACGTGGACGTCGTTGCCCAGCTCGACGATGAAGACGGCGAAGCCGCAATCCTGGCACAGCGGGTACTCGCCCCGGGCCGCGATTTCGGCGTTCTCCAGAAGCGACGATAGGATCTGCTTTCCTACCGGCGACTCCTCCTTCTCGCGGGAATCCTTGAGCGCCCGGACCGTATCGGCGGGCAGGTTATACCCGGCGTCGATGCACAAATCCTTGACTTTTTCGGCGATCTCGTCAACGGTTATCTCGCGCATATCGTCCCCTTCGGCACGGTGCCGGCCCGGGCGCGGCCGCGGCCGGCGTCGTTACGCTTGCGGTTGCCCTCTTCTATTTTACGTAATCCAAAACGATAACGCGCGGGTTCGCCATGTCCGCCGCCGTTATCTCGACCTCCGCGGCGCCGGCGCGCTCCACGTTCGCCTTCCCGGCCACGAAGTCGTCCACCGTCGCCAGCGGGAAGCCGCAGGCGTCCGTCTTGTAGTGCATCGGGATAACGACTTTGGCCTGAAGTTGCTCGGCCACCTTGGTCGCCGCCGCGGCGTCGATGGTGAAGAAGCCGCCCACCGGCGTGAGGAGAACGTCCACCGGTCCGATGACCTCGAGCTGCTCGTCGGTGAGCACGTGGCCCAGGTCGCCCAGAAAAGCGACTTTGATACCGTCCGCCTCGAACGTGAAGACGGTGTTCTCGCCACGTTCGCTCCCCCGGCTCTCGTCGTGGTAGGTATGCGTCCCGACGAACGTTATCCCCTTGGCCTTGTGCTCGCCCGGGCCCCGGATCACGACGGGCGTACCCGTAAGTTCGCCCGCGCCGGCGTGGTCATCGTGGTCGTGGGACTGCAGCACGACGTCGCACGCGTCGCCTATGGCGCCGTAGCCGATGGCGCCGTCGTACGAGCCCGGAACGTACGGGTCGGTGCAAATATGCACGCCGTCGGCGGTGGTGATGCCGAAAGCCGAGTGTCCGTACCATTTAAATTTCATCCCGCGCCTCCGTTTCGTATTAAACGCTTCCTATTCGACCGCGAAATCCTCGGGCCGGATTTATCCTATCAATTATCGCTCGCGGCCACAAGCGGATACGGCGCCGCACAAGGGGCGCGAACGCCGGTCAGCGGATTTCTATCGACCGCTCGATGGCGTCGAAGTAGGGCCGCGCGGTCTCGCGCTGCGGCTCGTATGCCGCGAAAGTGATGAAATAGTAGCGCTCGTCGCCGCAGGCGACGACGGCCCGGGTCCACACGCGCTCGCCGCCGCGCCCGGCGTAATACTCGAAGGCCCTGGCCGGCCGGCCGCCTATCGCGACGTCCGACGCCCATACCTCTCCCGCCACGGCGATCTTGCGTTCGAAGTCCGAAGCCACGACCTCGAGCGGCGCCGCGGACCACGCGCCCACGACGCTGAGGCCGGCGCCGACTGTCTCCTTGGCCCCCGGCGCCCGCACCTCCAGGATTAACGGCTCGACGCCCCGGCCGGCCCGCGCCTCCCACTCGCCGGGATACTCCAACTTAATTCCCCACGCCCTGTTCTCGAAAGGTACGACGTCCGCGGTCGCCGGCGGTTTACCGCCGCACGCCAACGCCGCGACGACGGCCGCCGCGGCGACGAAACCGTACCGGTCCCTACTCACCTTCGCTCGAGACAAGCCGTTCGAATCGTTCTTCGAAGAGGTCGCGTTCGGCGGCGCCGTAAATATGACCCCGCACGACGCCCTTATCGTCGACGAAATAGGTCTGGGGAATCCCGGGGTTCGCGCCAATATAATTATCGGCGGCCTCGCCGTCGTCGAGCAGCACCGGGTAGTTAATGCCGTACTGCTCGGCGAAGGCCGCGACGTCCGCGCCGGCCTCGTCCACCGATATGCTCAATACCGCGACGTCGTCGGCGTGGTCGCGGGCGAACGCTATTATGTCCGGTATTTCGTATTGGCACGGCGGGCACCACGTCGCCCAGATATTCAGTACCACCGGTTTGCCCTTAAAATCCGCCAGCCGGTATTCCCGGCCGTAGATATCGGTCAGCGTGAAATCGGGCGCGGCCTGCCCCGGCTTGACCGTCATGTTCGCCAGCTCTTCTTCGGCCGCTTTCTCCTCGGCGCGGGCGAGCAAGTCCCGGAACGCCTCGTCATCCTGTAATGGCGCCAGGTCCTCGTCGTTGCGGGCATAGCGCGCGAAAAGCGGCTCCGCGTCCAGGCTGGCCCGCAGGCAGTCGAGCGATTTCCCGGCGTCGCCCAGGCGCGCGTACGAGCACGCCATATTGTAGAAGACGCCCGGATACTCGAGCCGCTCCGAGGGTTCGACTTTACGCAGCGCTTCCTCGTACGCCGCCACCGCCATCCCGTAGTCCGGCTCCTCGCCCTCCAAGAAGACATCGCCGAGGGCGAAGTATACGTCCGCCGGCGCGAACTTGGCCGACGCGGCCTCGACCAGCTCCCGGTAGCGCTCCTCGTCGCCGGCGCGGTACGCGCCCCGGGCCGCGGCGACCATTTCGTCGAGCGAGGCCGTCGCCAGCTCGAGCTCCTCTTCGGCGCCGAACGACGCCGCCCCCAACGCGGCCGCCGCCAGGGCGGAAAAAATTACTTTTCTCATATAACCTTCCTTTGCATCGCCGAAAGATAACACAGCGGCCCCCGGGCCGCAAGTGCGACCGGGGCCCGACGCCGACGTAAGCGCCTCGCGCCTCTTCAACCGCTCGCGGCGGTCCGCTCCCAAAAGCGCAATCGACACGCCGGTATACAAAACGTACGACGACCAGTTCGTCGCGATATCGCTCGGTTTGACGTACGGAATCTACTAGCCACGGCGACGGCGGTATTGAAAAGAAAAGGCGGCCCCGAGCGGAGCCGCCTATTACTTTTGGTTCGGGCCGAGCTAAAGCTCGGCCCCTACATGTTTACCCGTCGATCTTGAGCTTGCCGGTCTTCTTGGCCCACCGCTCGCCCAGCACGAAGCACGCGAAGCCGAGCGGTATCAGGACCACGCCCGAAATTACGAGTATGAGGAGGTCGCCGCCGACGTCGGCCAGGCCCACGCCGTCCAGGACGGCGGCGCGCATCGCCCGCAGCGTGTACGTCGCCGGCGAGACCACCGAGAACGGCTGCAGCCACGACGGCAGCACGCTCACGTCGTAGTAGACGCCGGACACCAGCAGGATGAGCGCCTGGAAGATGTGGGTGGCCTGCGAGCCGCGCTCCCGCGAAAGCAGCGGCAGGACCGCGCACGCGAGCCCCAATCCCAGGAACGGCAGGCTCGAGA
>Ga0307378_10000759_pt1 | contig 54552 bp, 42 predicted proteins | sample UN1MG_FD_202238 | JGI IMG/M metagenome (GOLD analysis project Ga0307378, IMG submission 202238) | Soil microbial communities from Risofladan, Vaasa, Finland - UN-1 | ecosystem: Environmental > Terrestrial > Soil > Coastal area > Acid sulfate soil | place: Finland: Risofladan, Vaasa | collected... | reverse complement strand
CCTGCTCCGCCTTGGCCAAATCGCCCAGCCGAAGCTGAGACATAGTCGCCTTCATCTGGCACCATATCGCACGCTCATTCCCCGGCCAATGCTCCACAACATACCGATGCAGCGGATACGACTTGGCATGACTGCCCGCCATCTGGTACATGTCCGCCACATCCTCTACCGCAGCTGCAATCCCCTCAGCGTTGGAAAACGACTCTATCAATTTCGCCGCCGCCGCATCCGCTGGGTTTGTCAGAGCCTTAGAGGTCTATTTTGTCCCGTTAAAAAGAACGATGGTTTCTACTCTAACATCGTTCCAGCTCCCTGCTTGAGAATCTGACCTATTTCCTTGCTTGCCAAAAACTGCTCTCCAAAACCCATTTTGTTGTGGCTGCACAACTGAAGCCCATCGCTTTCCCGCTTCTCACGGACACAGTCGAAACGCTTAATCATAGGGGCAGGGGAATCGAAGAAGACCACCGAAAGGGGGGTAGCCTCCAAAACGAACCAGACGTGCCGGCCACCGTTCACCATCTGGTCATGAAAACGTGCCATCTCCTCACCGGTCTTCTTGCCCAGAAATTTGGTGATTTTTGCACGCGATCTCTGGTCCCAATACCCCGGAAACAATTCAATAGGGGCCTCCTGAAAAGCTTGCCACGATTTTATATAGAACTGCATAATCGGGTCGCTGGTTGGAACGCTAGAGTCGTCAGCAAAAACATCCACGTCGACTTGACGGCCGTTGAACTGAAAATATACGGGCGATCCTTTTGTGGTGCTCGGCAAGGCGTACTCGAAACGCAAATCTTCTCGGCATTCCGAGAATACCCAATCGGCATTCATCTCATGTATAAACGAGTCCAGTATCACGCTGAATAACACGTCTTTTTTCGCGAATCCGTCCCATCGCCACCCAGCGTCCGTACTTTTCATCACGAACTTGAGCCGTCCAGCGTCTTGCCCAGCCCTTGCGAAACGCGTGTCTGCGACCTCTATGATGAATACCCGGTTTTCGCCAACATGGACCATAGCTTTAACAGTGGTATTGGGCAGAAACTTACCCATAACTTCGGGCGCTCGTAACGCTGTTTCGCGGGTTTTCTGGTTTGCATCAGCCGGAAGCAAGTCATCAGGGAGTGAATCTTGGCCCCCATCCTGTATAAACCTAAAGAGTCTACCCAGCGTCTTCTCCTCTGGGTCCCTGGCAGTATGCAGGAATTCGGAGACGGAAAGGGAATACCGGCGCACCCGGCACTTGAGAAAAGCTTCAGTCAAGACCTTGTCATCGCCACTCCAAAACGCCAGCGGGATACTAACATATCTATCCTCATTTGGATCGCCATTGGGGTCCTCTGCACGGCAAACGCCCTCAACGCTGAGGATGTGGCATGCCAAGAGGACCAACCAAATTACGATTCTCCAAATGCTTGAGGGGATAGCCTCATGACAACACCTACACACAGTAATCTTCATAAGTCACCTCCATTTCTAAGCACAATATGCGGTACCACCACTGAGTAAAATGTCACCAGCGGTTATTATACCATACGCCTTTGTCCTATTATAGCTAACACTCTTCCCTTCATTGATCCAGGTCCTTTCTGACAAGCCTACCTGACCAATTACTATTACGAAGCGACATAGATGTCATATTCTTCTTCATCCTCCTCCCCATCCCTACTTGCTGTAAACACAACGTAAACACGATCCAGCGAACCAGTACCCTCCACACCGTCACCGCAATCGGGCTCGTTGTAGGTCAGACTGAAACTCCAGTCGGTGTAGACGCCAATGGACGCCCCTGCCTGCGAACAACTGCTCCATGCTCCCCACAGAAAACTGTTGCATATCTTGGCGGATATTTCGGCCACAAGTCCTACGGAGGGCGTCCCGCTAAATGAGCCAAAGGCACAATCTTCGTCGCACTCATTCCACCTGTAACCCGCCGTAACATCCACGTCGATAGTACCTTCCGCTCGCACTTCAGCCGTGAGTTCCAATTCGACCCCCCAGAAGCCGAGGTCGAATTCGAATTCAACGCTGTCTCCCCATACTGTCACGTCCACAGAAGCCTCGGCTGACACGGTACCTTGTGCTTTCTTCTTACCGTTCGTTTCTAATTGGCTATCATCGTCGCAGCAGTCACGCTGCTCTTTGGACACCGAGACACTTACCGAATCGAGCGAGATAGAAACATTAGGTATGGTGTTAATTGCGTCGCTGATATCTCCGAGAAGGTCGTCTGGCGCGTCCAACGTATAGGAGGTACTTGTCGTCCAAGTTGTGTTAGGGTCTTCACATGTGCCGCTATCACAACATTCGCCAGATTCGCAATCAAACTCGCAACCGGTGGACGTACAGGTATGACAGTCCGGACACCCGGACAAACACGGCCAAGCGACTACCCGCTGTGCGGTAGTCGATAAAAATAACATACAGCCTACGGTTAAGGTAAGGACTCTGTACCTTGTCTTGTCCATAATCATATCCTCCTTATTTTGCCTGTGTGGCTAATTTCTCGGTACAGTTCTGTGCCAGTTTTCGGACCCAGGAGGCGTATTCATATCCAGGCCAATTATCAAGCAAACGGTTGGAGCAGTCCAGCGCATCCTGCCACCGGCCCAGGTCACGATAACAAAGAGCTGAAAAGAAGTAAGCACTTGCGGTGAAAGCAGACGACGCAAATTCTTTTATAACCCGGCCATATAATACTATGGCTTTGAGGTTATCGACTTCAGCGTCTGTACTTAAGCCTTCTCTTCGAGCGTCATTAGCGCGTCTGCGATGTTCGTGTCCGGTCCGCAGTATGGTCGCAGCTAAACCGGGATGGTCACCGAAATCTGCGATTAAACTGTCTATGATCTTATGAAGATCCTCGTAATCGCTGAGGCTGTCATCTGGCAGCGGTACGGCTATGTGCGGGACCACTGCGTAGCCATCACCAGTCCAGTTAGCAGCCACTATGCCGTAACACTGTATCGCCTTCTCATAATCGCCCAGATGGCGGTAACAATCACCGATGAAATAATAAAGGTCAGGGTCATCACGGAAAAAGTCCGGAAAAATCTTGAGCACCCGTTCCCATATCTTTACCGGATTTTCATAATAAACCTTATCAACAGGATGCGCCTCACTTGCCACAGTTTCGGTATAATATTCCTCTGCTATCTGGATAAGCCCTTTGCCCAGATTCGGATTATCATTGTAATCGGCTATCAACTGTTCTATCGCAGCATCCGCCTTATCCAGCTCTCTCAGCTTGATGCTCTGTAGCGCGATACCCACCTGCAATTCAAGCATTGTATCCGGTGTCTCATCCCAGTTCTCGAGCAAATAAGCAAACAGCTCCCGGCCTTCCGCGTGTGCGCCCGTATCGCGGTACTCCTCGACGACCTCATGCACAGCCGGCCCAAGCTGCTTATGGCCCGCAAAGCCGCTCAACAGATTCCCAAGCTCCTCCTCTGCCTTGGCTAAATCGCCCAATCGAAGCTGGGACATAATCGCCTTCATCTGGCACCATATCGCACGCTCATTCTCCGGCCAATGCTCCACAACGTACCGATGCAGCGGATACGACTTCGCGTGACTGCCCGCCATCTGGTACTTATCCGCCACATCCTCTATCGCCGCTGCAATCCCCGCAGCGTTGGAAAACGCTTCTATCAATTTCCCCGCCGCCGCATCCGCCTTTTCATAATCGCCGATTTGTACATACATCCTCGCCAGCCGCTTCTGGGCCTCCACCGCCCACTTACTGCCCGGCCATCTCTCCACCGCCAGATTCTAAAGGAGGTGTACAATATTCACTTGTCAAATAGCATACACAGGCTCCGCCTTTGGCCCCATTGCTGGCTTCTAAAGGCCGAACAAGGTTCTCGAAGTATCTAACCCTTTTTCTAAAACGACAGGCCTAACTACTTCCGCGCAGGGGCTCACGCTACTAACGAGCGGAAGTCTCATGGATTCCAGAGGCTATTGCAGTTGGCTACTGGGTGTTCTCGCCACTGTCCTCGGGACTTGCTGCATCCTCATGGAAAATCACTTTGCGAATTTGGAGCCTCTCGCGAGTCACCATCATATAATAGAAATGTCCGTCGGGGCCAACCAGAGAATAACCACAGTTCCACTGCCTGCCTTGCTCCACTGCTGCTTTGTTCAATTCTTCCAACCGCTGTCGCCAGATTACCTTCTTCGCTGCGATGTCCACGGGGAGATTTCTATTGCTTTTAACCTGCTGTAAAACCTCCCCCGTACGCGCATCAAATGTGAACGTTTCAGGGGCTTCCTCGTGGTAGCCACGCACCAGCAACACTTGCTTATAAGGTAGAAGAAACAAGCGGCTCGAGCCGACAAAGTATTTGTCGGCAACCGGGTTTCTGAGATGCGCTTGCCTCCCACGCTTCTCTGCCTCCAAGTCCTGCTTGGTAATGGGCCCCTTGGGACCAAAGCTGCACAGCAACTTGCCGGCTCCATTATACCGGCAGATGTATTTACCAGTCTTCGGTTTCCAAAGGGTCATATAGATATCTTTCTGCGCGTCGATCGCGATGTCCGATACCAACCCTCCCTTGCCTTCTGGTTTGAACATCTCAAGCAGGGTCCCGTCTTTGTCGAATTTGTGTATCCGAATCTCGTGCGACGAGCCGTGTACCTCAGGCACGTACAATGTCTGCGCGTTTGGGTCCATTCCAAAGCACCGAGGAAAATCATTGTGCCCGGGAGACCGGTCATAGAAGTACTCGCCCGGCTCTTCACCTGGCAGCGCAGACAGAACGGTCGTGATCTCACAACTATCGTAACATTGCCCCGCCGAAAGCATTGCCCACACGAGCGCGACCGAGGCCAGAGCCATACACATTTTGCTTCTAGTTACCAGTTCCATCTCGACTCCTTTCCATCCACTCTTAACATATTCTTGTTCTTATCTGCTCTTCCAGCGGCGGAAGCCAGCCGCTACTCCCATCCCACCCTGAGGACAAACTTGTCGCCAGCGTCGAGCACAGTGCTCAATGACTGCCCGTCCTCTACGCCGCCGTGGGTCGCATGAATAAGTGTATCGTCGCCATCCAGCTTACTATCCCCGTCAGAATCGTAGAGGGCGGTAGCGTGGTCGGCGGAAAAGCTCCCGCTGAAATTCCTATCAATCAATATCAGGTCGCCCTCGTCGATGTCTGTTCCCATCATGATGTTAGCATCGCTACCATTCTTATCCTTCACCACACTACCCTGTAGGTAATAAGGCTCACCACTCGCTTTGATGGCGGTTCTGCTGGTCAGGCTATTCGCACTGCCAAAACTGACCGAATTACCTGCGTGCCTGGCAGAAGCCACCAGCAGGTCGGCGCAATCAAAGCCTATATATTTATCGGCTTGAGTCACCCCCCAGCTTCCGTATATCCACGGGACAAATTCGTGAGATTTGACGTGGCTCAAGAATGCGTTGCTATTATCCGACTTCCGGACTATTCGTGTTACCTCCGTCCTGATCCCTCGCTCATAGGCGTCGTCGTCCCCCGCGGCGTATACCAGATTGCTCACATTCGAAGTGTTCTCTTTCCCCCTGGTATATTTGGTAACGCCCTGATACTCAAATTGCGACACGCGATAGTGTCTCGTCCCCGGCTCGGTGCTGCTTGACTCGGTAATTTGCCACGTACCTGAGACGGTTGTCTGCTCATACTCAATGATGTCACACCCGTCACCCTCATTGGTATGCGAGTACACCCCTCTGTACTTACTGTGCGTGTGCGGACACCCTCCAACAGGACAACCGCCAATACAAATCCCAAAACTTTCCCCTAGACCCTCGTCGGCCCCTGGAAAACTATACCTGTGGTTGTGCGAACATTCACAAGGGTTGGTTTCCGCTGTATCTTTCGGCACCACATTTGTGTATGCGTCGTAGCTGGGATTCCAGGGGTCGTTTGAAACCGATCGGTCCCAGTCGCTGTTATTCATGTGAGGCATAACTTTCTTCCAGGTGACGGTGGGCGTGCCCCAATGCCCCCCCGGCCAAGCATAGACGGTCCTGGTACCACCGTTGAGGTTCGATACAGATTCCGTACCATAATCAGGCCCCCAGTAATAGCTGTGCGCCGTACCGCTAAACCTGGCAACAACACGTAACTTTAGCTCTTTATTATGTGCTACCGGCCCGGGAGTTATCTCGCCCGACCAGGTCTCATCCCCTAAGTGGTTGGTAACGATGAACACCTCTTCAAGGGTCCCGTGTGCATAAGCATATGTGCCAAAACTACCAAAAAACAGCAGCACCCCACACCACAAAAAAGCACTTAGCCATTTCATTGCTGTCCTCCTTTCAACTCTTCAAGTCTGGCTTTGACCCTTTCTATTTGGCCATCCTCAGGGTGTGCCCCTATCAAAAACTTCTCATAGTAAGCTATGGCCCGCTCCAGTTCGCCTCTTTTGTAACTGGAGTCCGCCAGCTTTATCGAGGCAGCAGCTGCGTGCGGACAACCCGGATATTTCCTCACGACCTCCTCGTAGGCCTGCTCTATAAGAGGTTCCGCTTCATCCTTGGGCATAGCCCCTGTTTGGCACAACATCTCGTAGGACGTTGCTAATTTGTACTGCGCCAGGTGCGCGTCCTCATACCTGGGCCAATTACTGAGCAACTCTCGGTAGCACTCTATTGCCTTTTCGTGTCGCCGTGTCCGCCGGTAGCAAGAGGCCAGATAGAAGTACGCATCTGCGGTGCAATTGCCAGCATTGGGAAATTCGCTTATAACTCTTTCCCACACCTGCCCCGCTTTCCTAAAACCATCTTGGGCAGCAGCACTTCTCTCGGGATATCTACAACCCCGCATGAAAAATCCCTTCCCGATCAGGAACACGGCCTCGGCCAGACCAGGCTGGGCCTGGTAATCACAGATGAACCTCTCGACGGCCTTATTGGGCTCCACGTCATAACCTTTTAGGATATCTGACTTGACCAGCGCCGCCTGAATCCACATGCCGTACTTGCCGCCGCCCCAACTCGCCCCGGCGTTGTCACAATTCTCCAGAGCCAGCACGTACACTTCAACAGCCTGATCCGCATTTCCAGCATGCTCATACGCATCGGCCACGTGCCCCGCTGCCTCGGACACGTCTTGATGTTGGCAGAAGCGACTGAACAGCGTCTTGACAGCCGCTTCCGCATTTGGGTCGTCAGCGAGTGAAATATAGAGCTTCGCCAGGCTGGTTTGCGACTCTATGGCGTGGTCAGCCTCCGGCCAGTTTGCAACCACACATTGATACAGGCCAATAGCTTTTTGGTACTCCTTCACATCCCGATAGAAATCGGCAGCGTGGTCCAGGACCTTCGCCATATGCCTTTCCGAGCAATCAACCACAAGTCTGTCAATCACACGTTGCACCCATCTCTTATCCTCATGCTCCATGAGAGCCCTGCAAAACTCTGCAACATGCCTTGCTACTATGGCCAGCTCTGGTTCCGTCGAAAAATCCGTTGCCAGCTTCTCGACCGCAGCCTCTGCCTGCGCCTTCTGTCCCGTCACAATACATGCCCCTGCCAGGGCTACTTGTGACCACACAGCCTGCGTGTCACTCGGCCAGTGGTCCACAACGTACTTATAGAGTTCGGCCGCCTTCTCGTACCTTCTCAGTTCAGAATACTCGGCAGCCAACTCGTCCACAATCTCGGGTGCTTCTTGGTGAGTTGAAAAGTGACGGACCAGATATTCAAAACCCGCCTCCGCCGCGCCATCATCTGCAAGCAGAATACTGCACAGAACGACACCCCTTTGAGACTCTATCGCATTTTCAGAGGCCGGCCACCGCTGAACGATCCAGCCGTAAGCCTGCCTGGCCTCCTCGTACCTTCCCTGCTGGCGATGCGCGTCCGCCACATGGTCCAACGCCTTCGGCAGGGCCGGATTCTCGGCAAAGGCCACAACTAGCTCCTGATATGCAGCATCAGCCTCTTCCAACTTGTCCTGCCGGATGTACAGCACCGTCAGCTTCTCCTGAGCGCCTAAACCCACTTCAGAGCCCGGATTGTCCGCCGCAATCTGACGGTAGACTGCCTCCGCCTGCTCATACTCACCCTGCTGTACGTACGCCTTGGCCTCGGCAAGCTGGGCTGAAACATCAGCTAAGCACCTGCCTGCCGGCAGCATAAAGGCCAAAACTATCACAAAACCTGTTAAAAACCTTCGCTTGACCATGACAATACCTCCCAAACTAACACAAAATGACCACTCCTTACTGTCCTTAGACTATTATCCTTATCCCCCGGAACGCTTGATTTGGGTATGGTTATCTTCATTTTCGAGCCTTTCACGCCCGAAACCGTTGATTCCCAGGCCTACAAACGAGCCCCTTCTACAGATATAGCGAAACTGCTCCGCCAAGTGTTGATAACAGAATGGAAATTTTTTTGATATTTTTTTTCCGAACCACTGAATCGAGTCCGCGGCCGGTCCTCTTGTGAGACTTTTCCCTTTACTTCCGCCCCCAAATCGGGTATAATACCCGTCAAATTGAATAACCTAAGCTACTCGATACCCAACAGTGAGTTACAAATTAGCAATTACGAGTCGCCACTTACCCCTTACCAATTACCACTTACCATTTACCGTTTACCATTTAACCAAATTATGCAAAACAAACCCAATTTCCCAAACAGCCAAAACCAACGCAACCTCCTTTTGCACAAAGGGTTACGACAATATGGCCGATTTCCAGTCACCAAAAAGCAAACCCAAACAAACCCAAAGCAAACCCAAACAAACCCAATTCCCCAAAAACCCAAAAATCAACGCAACGTCCGTTCTGGCAAACGGTTATGGAAATGAAACCACCTTCAGCCTCCGGCAAGCCAAAGCCAAACAAACCCAATTTCTAACCCCCCACTATACCGCCCCCCTGAGTACTGAGCAGCGACGGCTAACGGCCAACCCGCTCCAGCAGCCATGCCAGAAGCTCCATCGGCAGACCCATTACGTTGGTCAGGCTGCCCTCGATTCTCTCCACGAATTCATCGCCTCCCTCCTGTATGGCGTAAGCGCCGGCCTTATCCCGCCAGGAGCCGCTCCTGATATGCTCGGCTATTTGCTCTTCGTTCATCTTCCGCGGATAAACAGTCGTGGTATCGCTTTCAACAATCTCGACGCCGTCACGCAGCCTGACTATCGCAACAGCAGTTATCACTTTATGGGGTGCACGAAAAAGCTTTCTGGCAATCTGCTCGGCCTCTTTCTCATCTGCCGGCTTGCCGATTATCTGCTCCTCGAAATCGACAACGGTATCGGCCCCGATAACCAGTCTGTCCGGAAACTTCTCAGCAACGTTGCGGGCTTTTGCCAGCGCCAATTTCTGCGCATACTCGCAAGGCCCCATTGCCTCGACGAGAAAAGCCGACTCGTCAATTTCCGCCGGAAAGACCGTAAATTCATAGCCGGCTTCTGCCAGCAATTGCCTTCGCCGCGGCGAGGCGGAAGCCAGAATAATAGGCGCAGACTCGTCAGCCATAATCGGTTACTAACCCTGACACTCGTGTCTTGTGTCTTGAGTCCTGTGTCCTGTATCTTATTTGAAGCGCACGTGATAGACCAGTTTTCTGCAGAAGGCCAGATATTCCTTTTCGATCTGCTCGATATCGTCACTGATATAATGCGCAAACAGTTCTGGCCCGACCGTCCTGTTCCACCGAACGGTAAGCGGGATGTTTCTATCTGCGGCGATTTTCCCGTTCACCTCATCGAGCGGCCATTTCCCCATCAAGCCGTCCAGCAGCATAGTATGGTACTGTCCGAGCCTCCTGCCGTAATCGTCCTCGCGCAGAAATCGCACCAGTGCGTACGACTGGCAGTAAAACGCCGTGATGGCATCGGTTCCTTCGGTGGAGAGCACCTCGCCGGGGTTCACAGCTATCAATTCTCTCAGCGGAATGATTTTCTTTTTCGTGAGGGTCATCTTCAAATCGCCCAGCCGATACAGATTGCGGCCGGGCTCAAAATAGAACATGCCGCGGTCGTACCGGTTGGCCTCGAACAGCATCGCTATACCCTCGTCGAGCCAGCTCGGCAGACGGAAGCGAAAGTGTCTGCTGTTGAACTGGTGCCAGCCCTCGTGGCCGAGAACCGAAAAGGTCCGCTCCCTGCCGATGTTATATGCGACGCAGACGGCGTTAAGGCAATACGCACCTTTCTTTATCCTGCGGTAAGTCGGCGCCAGCCAGCCAGCAAACTTGTCCGTAAATTCCTCCCACTGTTTGCGGTCGGCGAACAAATAAACTGTGAACCTCGTCTGAGTCTCAATAGGTTCGGGAAGCTGGCTGTTGTAGCCGCGATAGGCGGATTCGACGAAACCGGGCACCTGCGAAAGCATCAAGGGGTCCAACAGTGTCGTATAGACCTCGTAATGTTCTGTAGTGAGTTTCAATCCCGGCCCGTAGTCGCTTTGCCAGGTCTGAACAGCTTTGAGGGCCGGTGGATTCTGCCGCTGCAAATACTCCAACGTACTCGGCGTTGTATCTACCCTTGCGGAATCATCCGCCGGCGTCAATACCGGAGTATTGGGACCGGCGCACCCGACCAGTCCAAGAACCAGGGCCGCCCAGATTATGGCAAATTTTCTCATCAGACTATCGCTCATTCAAAATCGAAGTACATTTAGACCGGAAAGCGAGGGTCCTGTCAAGAAAGAGTATGGCTTAATCGAAACAGTCGCGCCACCAGGAAGTTCTAAATGTTAGAGCCTATCCGAATAACCCGTTCTATTGCGGCCGGCTGCAAAGTCTGATGCCTGCGTTGTCGGGTCAAAATCGTCCTCAACTTAGCTTTGACTACGCCTGTGGCGATCTTGCCTCTGCCGCCTTGGCCTCGAACTTTTCGCTCGGCCTCATTACGACCCGGTTATTCGGATGGGCTCTTACTCAAATCAATTATATTTCTCAGCCCGGACTCCCCAGGTGACGGAAGAACGGGATTTTGATAGAATGGAGTTTATGGAGAACATTCAGGCCGCTTTTGACCATCTGATATGGGAGAACCCAATGAGTGAAGGCAAAAAGGATGCCGTGAGAGTCAAATGTCACGTCTTTTCGATTACAGTGGTGAGTTTGGTATTGCTTGTGCTTAACTTTGGGTGTGCCGGCAACCGCTCCAATCTCTGGATACTCTCGGGCCAGTCGAACGCCTGCGGTCGCGGGGCTCTTCCCGGACCAAAGGGTATTGACGCAGTTAGAATGTTTGCTGTCGATGAGGGAAGGCATGATCCCGGTCCGGGACAGTGGGAGACGGCCCAGGATCCGCTGCCGGGAATGGAGACACGGGGCGTTAGTGCCTGGGTCACAGCGGCACAGGCAGTTGCACAGAGAGGATACAAAATCGATATGCTGGGTTACGCCCTCGGCGCCCAGCAGATCAGTCACTGGGATCCCGGCAACGAAGGTGAAAGAAAACTGTTTTCGCGCATCGAAAAGCATGGCAAAGGTGCGGGGGTATTTCTGTGGTACCAGGGTGAGTCCGATACAGGTTCGCCCGAAGATGCCGCCGCTTACCAGGACAAGCTCACCGACCTTGTTGCGCGCGTCCGAAAGGCCGCTGAGAATCCACGCATGACGGCGGTTATCATTCAGCTCTGCGCGAGGACCAGACCGGGTGAGGCCAAAGGACAGACATATTTCATGTCGGTGCGTGAAGCCCAGCGACGATTCGTTCTTGCCGACGGTAACGCCCTGCTGGTGCCTGCTCTCGGGCGATTGCAGAAGAAAGACGGCCATCTGTCCACGCCCGGGTATGTGGAATTAGGCGAGGAGTTGGCCCGCGCTTTGTTGCGGAATCGTTTCAATCGGAGGGACATAAACTGGCCCGGCCCGGTGCTCGACGCAGCGGTTCTGGCCCCAGGGTCTCGCAAGGTCACTGCACATTTTGCCGAGGTGAAAGAACTCTCACAGGTTGCCGAGAGCGACTTCGTTGTAGTTGACGCCGAAGGCCCGGCCGTATGCAGCGCAGCCAGAGCGGGGGCTACGACACTGGAGCTTACGTTCGACCGACGGATAACGCTGCCCGCCAGGCTTTTCTATGCTTACGGGGATTCGCCCAAGGCGACACTCGTCGATGAGGCGGGCAATCGTGCACCGGCGGTGCAGATAGATGTCACTACCGGTGCGCCCCCGGCCGATGAATTTACTAATGCTCCGAACGGTGCGGGAGCGGGTTAATGCAGAGGGCGCGCTGCAACGGAGTGAACTTATTGGGAAGGTAATTTACAATTTGAAAACAGCAGTTTTGAGTTTTGACAATGGGTAGGGGTACAACTAAGATGGGCGCGAACCGGCCTCGCTGAGCAGCCATGCAAGAATACGCGGTGTTGTATGGAAACTCCAAAGTTTGGAGAAGGCTGGATGAAACCTCTCGTATGGAAGATATTCATTGGGTCAATAGCCATTCTGACAGGGGCCCTTTCCTTTTGGATGGTAAGTACCAATTCAACGTGGGCAGTCCGGAAGGGCGAAGCGCTCTGTATATTGGAGCTTCAGGGAGGCATTCCAAATGTTTCTGCTTCTTTCACGACGTCTGAGACGCTTGAGCAATTCTTTGTGGCGGCGCGTCCTGAGGCCAGGGGCGAATGGTTATCTCTGACTATCACGGGAGAAAAGGGTCTTTTGTGCAGCTTTTCGGCTATCACGAACCCCATGAGATTTTCGTTTTCGCCTGGTGAAATTCCTCCAGGGACTTACGAAGCGGTATTGAAGCAGGAGGTCGGCAGCCAAGGGGGACGGGTGGTTATCGCGGCCGGGGAGGTTGGATTGACCGGATGGCAGATTTGGTCGCGGGCCTTCGTCGGACTTTTGCTTGTCTCGGGTGTATGGGCGGGAGTTTCGCGCAAGTCCACGAACCGGCGGCGTGCAACGAGTTCTTTCATGTTTCATAGTCTGCTGCTGGCGTTTGTAATGATCTTTCTATATCTTCTCTTTCACGAAGGGGGGCATGCCCTGGGAGCAAGTATCTTCGGGCAGTGTGATTGGGCACGGAGCGACTTCTGGGGCATTCATGGTACCCCTCACTCAGGTCTCAAGGCAGGCATTCCGGTTGAGCCGTGGCAGCGTGCCATTGTATCGTTTGCCGGGCCCATGCTACCAACCTTGATGGGCTGGGCGTTATTTCTGCTGTGGCGTTCGCGGACAGGCAGGCAAATGCGCAGCAGGCATCCGATGGTGAACGTTTACCTGAGTGCTATTGTGGCTATGTTTGTTCTTCCTTTTGTAGCAGTGCTGGGGTGTCTTCTGGGAATCATAAGTGACGGGGACTGGCTGGGCTTCATCGAGAATGTCCCGGGGCCGTTGTGGTTGGTGAAGGCTTTGGTTTGTATTGTTTTGCTTGTGAATGGTTTTATTCTGTGGCGCATTGGGCCTGAGCTTTGGCGGGTGTGGAAGGCAAAAGTTAAGGCTATGGTTCGGCAGTCAGGCAGTTCAGAAATGACAGGAAGAAGATGATGGCAATTCAGGTTCAGGTGGATTAATATGGCATTGCTGAAAGCGTACGGAGAAAACTATGCAGTGTGAGAGTGCAAGCTGGAAATCCGGTTTGAGGAAGTAAGAATGAATAGAACATCGAAGGTTCTGGGCGCAACATTTTTCTGTTTGAGTCTGTGGACAGTAAGTCTTTACTCACAGACAAACGACCCTGTTAACATAGAAAAGACTCAGGTTGTAATTATTGGCACGCTGCACGAGTACCACTACAATAACCCCAAATACACTCCAGAGGTCCTCAAGGAGATTATTCTGGCCCTGAAGCCTGCTGCAATCCTTATTGAATTGCCGTTGAGTCAGGTTGATCCAAACGGAAGACCTATAAATCATAATTATCTATCATCCCCAGAAAACTGGGCAAGTTATACAGCAGCAATGGACTTAGGAGGTGTTCCGCAGATGCCGTTTGATCGGCCAGACAGGGAAGAGAATTTCAAGAAGACAAATTATTTTGAAAGACAGCGGAAGTCACGTGAGCTAACGCGAAGATGGCTTGAGGAGCAACAGGAAAACAACTCTAATTCGCTTGATTTGCAGATCGTGCAAATAGGGATCAACGCTTCGCTGACTCAAGCCGATCTTTTCAACGCTGCACCTGAAGTAATCAACAGTGATACTTTTGATTTTATTATCAAGACCAAGCACTCCGTATGGGAAGACATTTTGCCGAAGATGATGGAAAAATACCCTGATTATAGAACAGTCGCGGTCGAGGGCCGTTTTTTTGCAGACCAATGGAGTGAACGCAACCGGATAATGGTGGACAACATTATCAAGGCCGCCAAAGAATATTCGGGAAAGCGGCTGGTTGTTATTACGGGTTCAGAGCATCGGTATATTCTCCGTGATCTTTTGAAAGACGAAAGAAATATAGATTTGAAGGAGTACTGGCAAGTTATTGACTTTGACGTTAATAAATGCCTCAAGTCTCTTGCATCTGCTGCGATACCTGATATTGGTATTTCTGCGGATGGCCTGACAAGAGAAGAGGCAAGTCAAGAAGTGGCAAAGCAGTACTGGCAGGCAATAATAAACAAAGACTGGGAGCTCGTGAACAAACTTCGACCTCCCCTGGCAGATGTCAACTGGGAGGAAAGATATACGCCGAATATGCCCATTGAACTCTTAGGAGTGAGGGAGACTTTTTGTCCCGAGGGGCAATCAATGGATCCGCTTGCACCTTGTATTGTAAAATTTGCAGACGGCAAGATTTTCGAAATAAACATGGTTCCGAAGTTTCGCACAATTCGGGGCAAGACAGTATGTTTTATAACGGCTACGTGGGGTCAACAACGCCGGATAAAAGATTACAACGGTAAAAAAACAGAGCCAAACCTGCCCCGATGAAGTGTCAGCCGGAGAACAGTCTAAGATACTTTCCCCATCGTAGTTGGAGGTTGGTTGGTCAGTACATATTGGTTCACGGCTTATGCTACCTGTGATTTCAAGTCAGTGCCATAGGCCGTGGTCGGGGCAGGTGGATTATATTGGCCTTGGCCAAAACCTTTGAAATTCCGGGAGCGAATGTTAACATACAACAGGCAGAAGGTTTTATTGGGACACTTATACGGGAAATTCTAATACAGGCAAGACACTATGAGAATAATCTCAGCTTTGCTCATTCTATTGCTCACCTCGTGCAGTTCGCTGCCGAGTCAGAGAGGCAACTTTGCCCAAGCCCAACAGCTTGTTGATCGTACCGCAGCCCAATATCCCGACATTGTAAGGCTGACAATCCATGCAGTTCCCACAGGTGAGACAGAAAGCCGAATCATCGCCTGCAACATCCCTGAAAAGGTTGGAAAGTCCTCAGATCCCGAGGACATTGAGGCCATGAAGACAAACCAGATCACAGTTCTGCTGGAAAGGGACAACCTCAATGTGACTGCTCCGATTGTTGACAGAATAGGAAAACCCATTGCCGCGACGGGCATAACCCTTGCTTTTACCGAAGGAGCGAACGATCAGGCTCTAATAGAAAAGGCAGCCGCCATTGCAAGGCAGCTTTCCTCCGCCATACAAGAATCCAAGAGCCCACTGTGGTAGCAGTCAGAGAATTCCTATTTCTTATCCAATTCAAGATCCAAGCCATGTCCAGGTATATCCCGGCAAATGTCTCCTGGTAAGGGCGTTCGCGAAAATGCCGAAGAGGCGTGAGGTGTTCTCACACAGACCATTCCAACTCAACTTCGAATTCCTGCAAGCCGGGCGTTATTTCGCAGGCGCGGCCAAGTCGTCGAGGTCTCCATTGTAAATGGCCAGCCTGATGTCACAGTTCGGTTTGTCCTGGAATCCTTCCGGACAATAGATCATAAAGTAGAGCTTGTCGGCGACCTTTAGGACCTCGGCGTCCTCGGTTCCGGGCAGCCTGGTGTTCTGCGCCTTCCATTTAATGCCGTCGAGCGACGTGGCGTAACCGGTCCGCGCCTCTTTCTCAAAGCCGTAGTACATATACCAGGTCTGACCTTCCCTGAACACCTGGGTGTACTGATGATGAGCATTTTCACCTTCTATGCTTATGGGGAGGGAGTTATCGAAATCGAAGTGTTTCTCGTCGGGCGAGAGTGCCAGCCGAAGCCTTGCGCCATCGGCGGCGACATCTCCCCAGTTCCAATAGTACATCAAGAATCGGTCATTCTTATCATCGTGGAGGACATGTATATCGGCGATGCGCTCGCTGTCAAAGTTGCTTAGCCTGCCCTTCTTGACGAAACGGGTGCCGTCCTCGGATACGGCATAGCCGCACTGAAAACTTTTGTGCCCTTTCCTTTCGCCGCCGTACCACATCTTAAACTTTCCGTCCTCGTGGATGACGTACGGATCCCATACGGCGCCGTCGTCCCACCGACCGGGGTCGCCCGGACGCAGGACGGGGTTGGACGGGTCCTTCGTCCAGTGAAGTCCGTCGGTGGAGGTGACATGTCCTATTTGGAGATCACCGACACCTCCGGCGCCGCCTTCATAGTAGAGGTGAAAGACGTCCCCGACTTTGACAACGCTCATTGACATTACGCCCCAGCTATCCCACCGGCCGGGGCTTCCCGGGCTTATGATTGGATTATGGGGATATGGTTTCCAGGCGGTTTGTCCGGCAAGGCTGCTCCATTTAGTTCGAAGGGCTTGTTCTGCGGCTGGGCCATTTGTTGCATTGTTCGGTCGGTTACAGCAGCCTCCTGCCGCAACGGACAACAGCACGCCGGTTATTATCAGCACTCTCATCGCACATTACTCCAGCAGACACGGTCGGTTCCGAATTCGGTCGGCACGCGAGGCCTGAATTCGTCTCAGATGTCGTTCCAGTCGGCGCCGAAAACGTCGGCGGTGAACAGATAGACCTCGGTGTCGGGGTCTTTCCAGGCATTGGCGGGCAGGCCCGCTTTATGCGCGCAGCAGTAGGAGAGAAACTGCTCTTTGCTCCAGCCGGTCTCGGTGGCGACCTGGGGCAGGAAGCAGCCGGAGGTACAGCCTCTCTTAATATAGATTCCATCAACTCCGAGACGCAGACTCAATGGGTCATCGGTAAGTTTCAACGGCGAGAGAACAGATATCTCGATGTCCAACTGGTGCAGCTCATCGGGGGTAATTGGGTCGGCCAGGAAGCGGGGGTCGCCGGTTGACGAGGCCTTTGCCATTTCGGAGACAAGTTCAATCAGGGGGATCTCGGAAGTGAACTGGCCGATGCAGCCTCGCAGTCGCTCGTTGTTCTTGAGGGTAACAAAACAGCCGCAGGGGGCGTTGAGTTCGGGTTCGGCCGACTCAGGTTTCGGGACGGGCCTGCGGGTTATCACTGCCTCGACCGTATCGCGCGCCACATTGAGAAGCGTTTGTTTTTGCGTCTGGTTCATAATGACCCTGCGCGAATAATCAATGGACCCATTTTATCACAAGGAAGCCGCCAATCAACAGTGCGGCGAAAGCAAGCGAGAACCAGTTGAAGTATTTTTCGATTACGGGCCTCATTTTCTCGCCCTTCCAGCCCATAAGACCCGCCACGAGGAAGAATCTTGCGGACCGGCTCACGGTCGAGGCAATCAGAAACAGGCCAAAATTGATTCTCGCAACACCTGCCGAGATTGTGCAGACCTTGTATGGCAGGGGTGTAAAGCCGCAAGTAAAGACCACCCAGAAATCCCATTTGTCGTACCATCCTTGGAACTTGCCGAAGTTCTCAGGGGTAATCTTTGCCCAGGCAAAATGCGCGAAGACCCAGTCGCCTATCGACTCCCAGAGAAACATCCCGATACAGTAACCGAGAATACCGCCGAGGACCGAGGCGACGGAGCAGGCGATGGCGAACCTGAGCCATTTCCTGGGGGCGCCGAGGGCGAGCGGACCAAGGAGGACATCGGGCGGGACAGGAAAGAAACTGGATTCGGCGAAACTCAGCAGGAACAGGGCCGTGGCGCCGTGCTTCGTATCGGCAAAGTGAACTACCCAGTCATAAAGCCGCCTGTGCCAGTGCCACCAGGGCACGGCATCATCGCGCGGGAGCTGTTTACGGAGGTCGTTCATCCAGTCACCAAAGAGAATTTTTGTAACCAGAGTACGTGCAATCGGATATAATGTCAACGCGCAACTCTCGCGTCAAACGAGATATCGAAGATGGAAACTACGGATAAGCAAGAGCAGTTTCAAGTCGTCGGGCAGGGATTGCTGGTCCGGGCCCCTGCCAAAATCAATTTGAGCCTGCTTGTAGCGGGCAAGCGCGACGACGGTTTTCACGAAATAGAAACGGTAATGGCGAAGATAGATCTGTTCGACGAGATTCTAATCGAACAGGGTGGCAAAGAGGGGATAGAACTTGTTTGCGGCGGGCCCCACTGGGCGCCACCGGCAGAAGAGAATCTTGTTCACCAGGCCTGCAAGCTCTTGCTGGAGAGCTGCGGCGTTCAGGCGGATATCAAAGTCACGCTCACCAAGAATATTCCGGCAGGTTCGGGACTGGGCTCTGCAAGCAGCGACGCCGCGGCCGCACTTATGGGGGTCAACAGATTCCTGAAACTGGACCTGGACGTGGACTCTTTAAGCAAATTGGCCGCCACCCTGGGCAGCGACGTGGCCTTTTTCCTGAACGGGCCGCTGGCATTTTGCACCGGTAGAGGAGAAAAAATCAGAGAATTGAGCCAATTTTTCAAATTCGCGGCGCTGTTGGTGCTGCCAGACGTAAGTGTTTCCACAAAAAAGGTTTACGGCAACTACCGGCATGATCAGGCGGTCTTCGAAAAGCTTAGCGCCGAAATAGCAGGGCTGATTGGCAAGAACAGAATTGATTTAGTGTGGAAAATGTGCGCAAATATGCTCGAAGAAAGCTGTTTCGCGCTGTATAAGGAACTGGCCGAGTTAAGAAGGACGATTGAATCCTTAGGCATCGGGCCCGTGTGCCTGAGCGGCAGTGGTTCAGCGATGTTTACTATCATCGAGAATGGGGACAAATCAAGAACCAGTCGGGAAAAACACAAACTTGAGGGAATAATCGGTTGCAAGAGCGTTATTGTGAGCAGCAACAGATGGTGAAGTTTTAAGCGAGGCAAGGACCATGGAAATCAATGAAGTAAGAGTCAAGTTGGTGAGCAACAAAGACGACCGGCTGAAAGCTTTTTGCTCAATAACGATGGACAACGAGTTTGTGGTTCGGGACATCAAGGTAATTGAAGGCGTGGGTGGTCTGTTCGTTGCTATGCCGTCGAGAAAGATGAGCGACCATTGTGACAGGTGTGGGGGCAAGAACCACCTGCGAGCCAGGTTCTGCAACAACTGCGGGACCGCGCTTTCGGACACTCGGGCTAAAAAGGACTTCAAGGGCAGAATGAAGCTGCATGCCGACATCGCCCATCCTATCAATGCGCAGTGCAGGCGCAGGATTCAGGAAAGAGTCATCGCAGCTTTTGAGGAAGAGGTGGAGAAATCGAAGCAGCCGGGCTACAAGCCGGTCGAGATGGATGAACCGGATGACGATGTCCCGGAGATAGTCTCGTAGTCAAAATGCCCCACTGGCGCTTGCCGGCGAACGGGCTCTTGCAAAGCTGGGACAAAAAGAACATTCAAGAAGCCGCCATTGGCCCGCTGCGAGGCGCTTCTGACGTGCTGACCTTCCGCAGCAACACTGCGTATTGCCGGCCATCTTCGCTCCGGCCCGTTTATTTGCAAAAGCCCGGCAGCATTAAAAGAAGGGGGCGTCCACCGTCGGGGACAATGGTTGGGGAGAATAGTCTCTGAGGAGTGCCGCGATGATGTGAACTTTCCGATCACGGATTCATCGGTTCTTACTGTGGGCGAGCAGAATATAAGGGCGTGGGTAAGAAACGACGCTACTAAGTGACCGAATACATGAGTTACCAGGTGAAATGGCAGGAGTGGTGTCTGTAGAACAAGGCGATTGAGCGCATTGCGAGGATGGCGATTATCTGTAGGAGCAGATTCACTGCGAGGCGGGCGGTGATTGTCAGAGGCGGAAGGCCGGTTTGGTATTGTGCGGTTTGTGTTTCGAGCAGGCCGAAGGCGACGAGCAATGCGACCGGAATCAGGTAGGGTACGAATGCGCGGCGGAGGGGTTTGATGAGGTAATCGGGCCGCAGGAGGGCGACGTCTTGGCCGACGGCGACATTGAGTATGGCCATCGGGAAGAGGAACAATCCGAGGATGAAGAGGACCTGGAGGATTGAGTGCAGTCCGATTTCGGGGCGCCAGATGTTTGTGTAGGTGAAGTCTTTGTCTTTGAGCAGGGCGAGTGTGATGATGAATGGGAGCTGCACGACGAACAGCGTGAAGAAGAAGATGAGGAAGGGTCTCAAGACCTGCCAGAAAAATGTGAAGGTGGTGCCGAGGTAGATTTCGGGGAGTTTGTCGTTTCCGAAGGCGGTTTCGTGAATGATGTTGAGGTAGAAACCGAAGAGCCAGCCCCAGGCGAGGAAGTATGTGATGTAGTTGCAGCAGCATATTGCGCGGGCGAGGAAGAATTTGAAGCAGACGGCGACGACGACGAAAGCGAGTGTGGTGACGTTTTCGCGGTCGATGAAAAGTCGCCAGCTTTCGACGAAAACGGCGCGATAGAATCCGGGGAGGGGCTCGGCTTTTTCAGTTTCGGGCTCGATTACCTGCGGTGTCTGGTCGTCTTTTGCGGGGATTATGAGGATTTGGCCGCAGCTCTGACACTTGGCGCGTTTTCCGATGTGCCTGCTGTCGAAAGCGATCAGGTTGTCGCATTTGGGGCAGTTGAACGTGATGGTCATGTTTCAGACCTGTTTCATTGCGTCGACGAAGCAGCCGACGTTGTTGGCCCATTTTTTTGCCTCGAGGAGGTCTATTTTGTCGGCTTTGACGAGCATGGCGAGATGCTTTTCCATGGTTATCATTTTTTCGTCGGGCTTGTTCTGGGTTTTGGTCTGGAGTTGTGAATAAATCTGCTCTATTTTTCCGGTGCGTATGAGGTTTGCGGAGGCGTAGTTGTTGTTGAGAATTTCCATGGCGACGATTCTGCCGGTAGCGTCTTTCTTGGGTATGAGCTTCTGGCAGATGATGTATCGCAGGCCGAGGGAGAGCTGGTTTCGGACCTCGCTTTGTCTGCCCGAGGGGAAGTAGTCGAGTATGCGGGTGATGCTGCCGGTGACGTCTCTGGTGTGTAGTGTTGAGAAGACGAGGTGTCCGGTCTCGGCGGCCATGAGGGTCATGGCAATGGTCTCGGGGTCGCGCATTTCTCCGACGAATATGACGTCGGGGTCCTCACGCAGCATTGAGCGCAGGCCGTCAACGAAGGACGTGACGTCTCTTCCGATCTCCCGCTGTGAAATCATGGAGTACCTCTGGGGGAAGAGGTACTCGATGGGGTCCTCGACGGTCAGGATTCTGCAGGCGTTTTTTTCGTTGATTTGGTCGATGAGGGCTGCGATGGTGGTGGATTTTCCGGCGCCGGTGATTCCGGTGACAAGGCACAGGCCCTGCTTTCGGTTTATGATATCCTGCCAGATGTCGTTGGGGAAGCCAATGTCCTCTACGTGTGGGATTTCGAGCGACAATGCACGGATGGCGGCGCATATCCCGTCGTTTTCTTTGAAGACGTTTATTCTGAACTGCAGTGAGCCCACACGGTAGGAGCAGTCGACGCTGTGCAGCGTCTGGAACTTGTGGAGGTTCTCGTCACTTAGTATGGGGTAGATGAGCTGTTTTGCGACGTCGGAGGTCACGGTGAGGCCCTTTAGTTTTACGAGGTTGCCGTCGATGCGATAGGCGGGTGCGGCGCCGACCTTGATATGGAGGTCAGAGACGCGCATAGCGCCCTGTTGCTCGAAGTAAGCGAGCATATCGAGTATGCTGAGTTTTCCGAGGTTTTCGGTCGGGTACACTTTTGCCGTACCCTGGTATCCTTCTGCCATATCTGCCTCCGTTGAACGGGGGCGATTATTGCGGCCCTTCTACGGCAACAATTATACCAACACAGGCGCTGGCAAGCAAAGACCAAGTTTGTTATTCGTGACCTGAGGCGTTTTGGGCCAACTCTTTGGTGTACGGCTGTTTAAGGGCTGCCCGTTTGCAGCCAGTTATCGGCAATAACGGCAAAATCGACAATACCGTTTCGATCGAAATCTTCGGGCAACAGAAGCACGCAGCGAACCCACTGTTCGTCAAAAAGCATCAGGTCAATGTAATTCACAAAGTTGTCATGGTTCAAGTCCGCGATATTACCGGCATTTGATGGAGACATGCTTGCCTGTGGTGTACCGCCATAAGCGCCCATGTTGACGCGTTTGCCGTGGGGCCATAATTCTGGGGTCCAATCGGAACCGGGGTCGCCGGCCGGGCAGGGTGATAAAGGCGGGCGCACGCGTTCATTGGTTCCTGCGAAGGGGCTTGCATTTGTATAACCCTTTGTGCAAGAGAAGGTTGCGTTGTTTTTTGGGTTGTGATCCGGCTTGGTCCAGCACTTGGCCGTGGCAAGAGGGCTGGGCGGCAACAGATTGGGTTTGTTCCGGCTTCGCATCCCGGCTTCGTAGAGTACTTCGCCGCGGCAGGCAAGCTTCGCCGCGATAAATTGGGTTTGTTTGGGTTCGTTTTGGCTTCGGGGGGCCCTGACGGGCGAAAAATTGGGTTTGCTTTGGGTTCGTTCCGGCTTCGCATGCTGCTTCGCCGCGATAAATTGGGTTCGTTTGGGTTTGCTTTTGCGCGCGAAAATCTGGAATTTTCTACGTAACCCCTTGCATCGAAAGAGGTTAGGGCATATTCCAGCTTTTTGCAGATTGGGTTCGTTTTGCATAATTTGCTGATAAATTCGTACGTAATCCTTCGTACATTTTCACTTTCGGGGCAGTCAGATTCCTGGGGGTTTAGGCGGCTTGTAATTCGTGACTCGTGGCTGGTGGCTCGTGACTTGTAATGACTTGGCAAGATGGGCGGTCCCGGTGAGATAGGTGCCTTATAGGCAGGTAAGATCATCTCAGGGGATAAATTTTGGGCTTGGGTAGCCATGGTAAGATCCGCAGTTTTCAGGGGTCAAGGGTCAGTTTTCAGTATCAAGTTGTAACATTCTGGTGGGTATTATACTCGATTTTGGAAGAAAAGTCAACAGAAAAGGGCAAAAGAATTAGCCACCGAACTCACGGAGGTCACAGAGAGAGGTTTCGGCCAGCTTTGGCGTTTTCGGCCATACCTTTCCTCGAAGCAAGCTTCTGCTAAAGGGCCGGCCTTATCCGCCGGGTCATTTTTCAATTCCCCATTTGGGAAGCTGGCTAAGAATTGGCTTTTATTAGCCACAGATTTCACAGATTGCACGTATTATTTACTACGAACAATGAACCAGTGTTTTCTGCCCCGAGTGGAAGCGAAGAAGGTCGAACTGATTAGCCAGATAAAAAACGAAATCTAAGAAATGTAAGAACTGGTGAGGATAACCGAGGCTATGTGGGTACTTTATCTTAAGAGACTTCATGTCTTTGCTCAGAAATCTTGTCATGTGGTGCAAAGGCTGAGGGTTTTCCTGTAAGGTAGTTATTTTTAAGGTTAGCAACGCGCGCCCCAACGTTGTCGATATATTCTTGAAATTTCTTTCTATCGTTATCATAATCCCCACTGTTTAGGATAGATAGTAGCTCGCTGCGCGCTCTTTCCAACAATTCGATTATATCTCGTACACGTTTTCGGTCAGGCTGAAATCGCCAGACGTTTACATGGACAAATCGGCTAGACGTACATATATCATGTGCCCATTCGACGTTACGCTCTTCTACCGGCACCATGATCATGGATTCCAATTTCTGAATACTCAGCACAAGACTCATAAGATCATAATTTTCCCTGGTATGAATGAGTTAATATCATCCTTGAGGACCATTCAATATTTTCTCTTGGACTTATTATCATCCTCCAATTCTTTTCTTGTTAGCGGCTCTATCAAACCACTCTCTCGGATTTGTTGAAGGTCCTTATTCCAATCGTCCTCAATACGTCCTACTATGGAATAAAGGCTCCCCAGGATTTCGTCAAGGAGAGACCTTATGCAGCTTAACTGTTGGGCTACTTTTTCTCGTAGCAAGGATTCGACACTTTCTTCCCAGCTTGCTATGGGATTCTCCGATATTTTGCGAAGGAGCTCTGCTATTTGGGAAATAATTTCTTTCTCCAATATATCTTTGGCATTGTTAATACCTATCGTGTAAACACTTAAAGCGGGGGGTGGTAGTTTGCCGAAGGCATTAGTTATAAATCTTAGTCTTTCGGCCGAAATGGAAACCGGCTCTGGGGCCAAGCAAGAAAGGAGCAAATTCAAATCGAGCAGTAAATGCATATGTTCTTCAAGCTTTTGGACTGAGAAATCTCTCTCGAGTGAGACTTCTCCATAGCAGATATCAACTTGGTCCCGCAGGAATCTGATGTTTGCTAAAATAGCACGTGCTATTAAGGAGGCAACGAGACTGCCCATAGCGTGAGCTATTGCTCCATCTGTAGCGATAACATCTCGACCTTCAGGCCCTACTGCGATTTTTAACATCGAATAAGAAACCGCTTGGCTTATATACCGCTTGCCCTTAAGGGGCACGCCTTTTCGTTCTTTCATTCAAATTTTTCTCCAACTTAAAAAGAGATTAAAATAGTAATATTGCCATGTAATCATTCTAAGAGGTACAGTATTTTAGAAAATACCTGCTTAAATAAATTCAACAGAACTCTACCTTGTTCAGTATCCAAACTTAAAGCAATGGAAATACTTATTATCGTCGATAATGCCAAGCCTCGCCAGTCAATTCTATTTAGTCTGTTGGCAGCTTTTGCCAGATAGTCCAATCGGTTCTCTATGACTTGCATTTGCTCTTGAGGTGCTTGAAAAGTTTTCGACACAAGCGACTCAAATTCCCTTACTGCCAGACGAAGTTGTACCTTCTCCTCGTCGGAGAAGGGCGACGTCTCATCCTTGTCCAACATAGAACCACCAATCAGCGGCTTTTGTTGCTCAAGGTGCATCCATAGATCAGGCACGAGTAATTCACCCATATATACTTTGACCGCTTTTTCAAGCCATTCTTCAAACTGGCTATAAATATCATGTATATTTGTCCACTCGTTATCGGGAAAATATTCTGTTTCAGAATGTCCCGGTCCAAAGCTTGTGTGTTTACAATCAAAGTCATGATAACTAGTATCCGCATTTCTCGCTACGAATCTCAAGGGTGAATTCTTGAACGTAACAACAAAAGAGTGCCTTCCGTCAACTTTCGCTTCTTGTGCGCGAAAATTCTCTGGATCAAATCCCTTATTCTGAATTATTTCCATAAACCCATTCTTGTATTCTTTTAGCATGCGTTGATTTTTCTCCTTATGGAACCTAACCAAGCTATAAAATACCCGAAGCCCGTATTTACGTCAACTAAAATTCCGTCCAAATGCCCGGCGAATTCGTATATCGTGAATCGTATCTCGCAACCAAAGGTTAATATAGCTCAAAATGCCGGAATGGGTCAAGAAATTTGGCGAAGAATTCGTTGTTGGTTGTTCGTGAAAGGTATGAAGATTAAAATCCGAAATCTCAGCGGCGCGGTATGCGTTCGGCCGTAAGCGCTTGTTGGTCATTTCATTTTCTTTTCAACTTCACTTCTGATTTGAGCGAATAATTCCTTAAGATTCTTTTCCATGGATTCAATCCGATCATCCATAATTTTTCTGTATCGAATCCCATCTATCGGAAAACCGAGTTCTTCCCTCGCCAGTAATAGGACATCACGAGAAGCTTCATAAATGTTTTTCAAATGCTTCGCCACAACATCTCTACAATTTTCTGTCTCGTGATACTTCTTCCTGAATAAATCGACCTTTCTTCCGTGACACTCGGAAATTCGCTGAAAGTTTTGCGCAAGTTGAGTGCGATGACTGGCAATAATTGGCGACTGAGGATCTGAGAATAATAGCGCTCTGATTTCTTCCAGAAGAACTGCATTTGATTTCTCTAGACCTGAAATTTCTATATCAATTGCTTTTATCTCTTCAAAAATGAATGCCGAAGGCATTTTGGCTTTCATGGTATCCGAAAATACTTCATCCAGTATCTGACCTAAATGTGTCGATTTCTCTATCATATTTAGGGAGGAGTAAAAATGAAGTTTGTTAAGAGCTACACCCAATTCGGTAACCTCAGGGGCAACACTGCCGTCCTGTGGCAACTGTCTATCCGGCATAGATATAAAATATGTAAGAAAACGAGTAAAAGCTTCGGATGCGAGAATGAGAGACTCTTGTTTTGCTCGAAATTCTCTTTCCTCTCTTCTTTTCGTCCTTTCTTCTCTGAGGTTGTGTTCGTGTACTTTCTGATTGTGGCGAAGGGTCAAATAAACCGCGAGCAAGGAGACGAATGCACCAATCAGTGCTGCAAAGAATGTTTCCATTTATTTACCCAACATAATAACGCAATAATATACAATGCATTTATCCGCCGCCCTGGATGCTTTTGGCTCCAGGTGAGCAGTTAGTTATTCCTTATCCTTCCAGTTCTCCCAATATCCCGGGCAATATTTACCAATCACGGGCTATTCAGGGAAGTTCTGCGGTCAAGGGCGCCGGTTGATATTATAGCCATTGGGGGAGGAGCCGCAAATAAATTTGCGGGCTAAAAACGAGATTGCCGCGCATCGCTTGGCGATGCTCGCAATGACGTATTTTCGGGCAAGGGTACCGCCGGCAGTCCACCTACGGCGGACAAGTGCCGGCGGCTAACAGATAAGGAAGCGAGGCGGGGCGTGGCGTTTTTTTTGATAGATTCCTGCGCGTTGGTCGGAATGACCGCCGGCAGTGGGCCTACCAGCCGAATTCGCCTTCCCGCCAAAGAAAAGGCGGGCAAGCGGCGGGTCCTCGAGAGTCGTAATTCGTGATTGGTAACCGCCAAATGGCGTCAAATACAAAAAATGGCTATTCCGAATAATGGGTAGGTGGATTCGGGGTCCGGAAGGCCCGAGAAAAATGGTTCGGGGCCCCAGAGGCCCAAACGATTTTTCTCTCGAGATAACTCCGAGAGGCCGACCTGACCGTTTCACCTACGCATCAACCGGATGAACGCGATTATTGTTTGATTATGGGTTCAATGGTTCGGAGCAGCTGGAGGCGGGCTTGCCACTGTTGCCTTTCTTCGGGGGTTCCTCGTTCTTCGGGTATGTTCTCAAGGGCCGCTATTTCGGAGTTGTATAATTTCTCCGTCATGTCTTTGTCGATGGCTACGAGGACGCGGGCGATACGGTCGCGGGTCTGTTGCGAGAGGTATGACTTTGTCTGGATTCGGCTTAAAGCGCCCCCGATGCCGGCGCGGTATCCGAGCTTGACCATCGCGACGGCGCAGGGGTACTGCGGCTCGGGGGCCTGTGCGATCAGGGTCTGGGCGTATTGACTGCACACGGCCTTTTCATCCTTCAGGTCAATATTAACTAGCAGCATGTAGCCGGCTCGTGAGCGATATTCGCCGAGAACATAAGCCGCTGTAGCCTTTACCTCGTTGGAGTACACAGCCTCGCGTGAAGGGTCTAAGACACTCTTCATGGCGCGGCAGACGACATCGTACCACCGCAGGACGCCGTCTTCGCCTTTGCGACGGACCTGGCGCTGTGGCGAGCGAAGGTCGGCTAACACGGTGCTTAGCTGGGGGTATTCGGCTAAAGACGTTTTCGGGCGAGGGGCAACCATCGCGACGTTGCGTGCCAACGAGACTCGGTGCAGGGCCATCTTGGCGGTTTGCCCGCTAAGGTTTCTCATGCGATGGCGTTCCCGCATGTCCTCTTCCCAGGCGGCTTTCCATGTCCAATCAATTTCACGTTCGAGCAGGTGTTTGCACTGGATCAGGCCGAGTTCGCCCATGAGGAAGATGGCGCTTGCCTTTGCGCCGGATTCGGCGGTTCCGTTGTTGGCGTCGATTACGATTTTGGTCAGCTCGTCGCTGACGGCCTCGCGGAGGGCAAGCAGCTCACGGACGGCGCCCTGACGGTCGGTCTGTTTTGCCGACCTTGCCTTTTCGAGCAGCGGGAACATTTCTGTGTCGATTGGGTCTGCGGCAAGCGCCCCACCTGCCATGACTAAGATCAACAACCAAGATATGAAACTTGTGCGATTCACGGTTCTTGATGAAATTCCAAAGGCGGCTTTGCCAACCGCCTGCTTTACGCCTCTGTTATTGTTTGATTATGGGTTCAATGGTTCGGAGCAACTGGAGGCGGGACAGTCTGTCCTGCTCAGGGGCGTTCCATTGGGCGGCGTTTTCGAGGCCGGCTATTTCGGAGTTGTATAATTTCTCCGTCATGTCTTTGTCGATGGCTACGAGGACGCGGGCGATACGGTCGCGGGTCTGTTGCGAGAGGTATGACTTTGTCTGGATTCGGCTTAAAGCGCCCCCGATGCCGGCCCTGTATCCGAGCTTGACCATGGCGACGGCGCAGGGGTACTGCGGCTCGGGGGCCTGTGCAATCAGGGTCTGAGCGTATTGACCGCACACGTCGTTTTGGTCCTTGAGGTCGATGTTCCACAGGAGCATCTGGCCGTACCATGCGCGATATTCGCCGAGAAGATAAGCTGCAGTAGCCTTGACCTCGTTGGAGTACACAGCCTCGCGCGAGGGCTTCAAGACGCTGTACATGCTTCGGCAGACAACATCGTACCAGCGCAAGACCGAGTCCTCGGCTTCCTGGACGAGCGAATCATCTGTGGAGCGAAGTTGTGCTATGGCCTGCGCGACATTGGGATACTTCTCCAATAAAGTTCTTTGGCGGGTCTCAACCAGCGTGACGTTGCCTGCCAACGAGACTCGGTGCAGGGCCATCTTTGCCGTTTGGCCCCAGAGGGCATTTAGCCGGCTCCCACTACCAAACGCATATACGCCGGGTGGGGGCTTCCATATCCAGTCTTTTTCGCGGTCGAGCAGGTCTTTGCACTGCATCAGGCCCAATTCGCCCATCAGGAACAATGCGCCTGCCTTGCTGCGGGTTTCGGCCTGGCCATTGTTGGCGTCGATTACTATTTTGGTCAGCTCATCGCTGACGCCCTCGCGGAGGGCAAGCAGCTCGCGGACCGCCTCCTGACGGTCGGCTTGATTTGCCGACCTTGCCTTTTCGAGCAGCGGAAACATTTCAGTATCTATGGGGTCTGCCGCAATTGCCCTACCGGCTACGACCAGCATCACGGCGCTAATTACTAACAGCTTTGTTCTCATTTTTCTTCTCTCCCGTTAGTCGGACGGAAGGGTCAATTCGATTCAGTCCTGCGGTGAATTCGGGTCCAGGCTTTCGTCCAATGTCGGCTCGACAATTTTCTCACGGAGCAGCTCTATTTGCTCTGTCGCTTCGGTTTGGATGTCGGTGCCCGGATAGCGGCTGATAAGCTGCTGGAGCTTCAGGATACTTTCGGTGGGGTCGGAGGAAATCGACCAGCGGACGAGCCTGCGCCGAGAGGTGTTGCGTGCGCGGACCACGCCCTGCCGTGCATCGTCGAGCCTTTCGCAGAGGGTCCGCTCCGGGGCGTTCATTTGCTTGTAGGGGCCTATGTACATAGGCTCGGTGACGTCGTAGATGTCGAGGTTGGCGATCTCGTGTGTAATCTGCCAGGCGAGGTCTTCGCGTCCGGTGTCCTTATAGAGGTTTGCGAGATAGATACGGCTGGCGCGGACCCAGCCATTAACGGGCGGAGCGATGGAGACGCATTTCTCGAAGTAGGGGATACTGACGGAGGGGACCATCTCGGTCCCGAGGACGCGGCGCTCTTCGCTGGGGGTGGGGTGGTTCGGCAGCAGCGTGATTGACCTGTGCACTTCGCCGAGGCGGAAGTATATTCGCGGCGCGTGTCTGGTATCGGGGTAATCGGCGAGGATGCGCTTGTAGGTATCGATGGCATCTTGGCGCGAGGGCAGATTCTCGTAAGCGCGGGCGACGTACATAAGGGTATCGGCGCGGTGCTCGTCGGTTGGGGCGGCCGCCAGCGCCTCTTCATACAGCCCGAGTGCCTGCGGAATCTGACTAACCGAGCGGAGGTTGCGGGCTTCGTCCATTATCTTGTACCATTTGGCGGCCGGTTCAGCGGCGAGCCCCCGGCCCAGAGGAGCTGTGACGGCGACGAGCAAGACGCACAGGCAAAGGGCTTGGAGCTGCTTTGGTTTGATGCTCATAATCGGTCCCTCACAAAAACCAGGGAAAACACATCCAACATTTCTTCGCGTCTATTATAATAGCGACACCGAAGGGTAAAACGTTGATAAATTTTTTTTTCAGAAAACAAAATAATTTTTTTGCCTGTCGTAACTCTTTTTGCACAAGCCGGTTATGACTCTTCCTTTTTTTCGAAAATCACGATTTTCTGGATAAGGGTGGCTGTAGGTTTGGGAGCACCAAAGGCGGGATGATGCAATGGCAGCAGCCTGAAGGGGGTAGTCTGCGCCGGCTAAGAAAGCAATGGGCCTGGTTGGATTCGAAAAGACGCAGGCTTGCGCGAACGGGTTTGCAGCCTGTCCCGGAAAAACATCAACCTGCCGTGGAACCACCATTTGCGGCACCTGAAATGGCTGTGTACAAACGAGTGTACAAACGAAGTGCGGAAATGGTCCAGAGCAGAGCAGGGGTCGCCAGCGCTGTTATTCTTTGGTCCATTGGTCGAGCCAGGCGATTACGGTATCGTGCCAGAGAATGGAGTTGTGGGGCTTGAGCACCCAGTGGTTCTCATCGGGGAAGTACAGGAGTTTGCTTTCGATTCTGCGGCGCTGCAGGGCGTTGAAGGTTGCGAGTCCCTGTGTCTCGGGGACGCGGAAATCCAAAGCCCCGTGGATGACGAGCATCGGCGTCTTCCAGTTTTTCACGAGGGTAATGGGATTGTGTATTTCATAACCTACGGGGTTCTGCCAGGGGGTGCCGATATGGTCCCACTCGGGGAACCAGAGCTCTTCGGTATCAAAGTAAGCCATTCTTTCGTCGAGGCTTCCGTCGTGGCTTACGAGACACTTGAAACGGTCGGGCCAGGCACCGGCTATCCAGTTAATCATATAGCCGCCGTAAGAGGCGCCCAGCGCAGCGACCCGCCAGCCGTCCATCCACGGATAGCGCGCCATCGCGGCGGCCAAGCCTTTCTGGAGGTCTTCGAGGGGTTTGCCGCCCCAGTCGCCGCGGATGGAATCGGTAAAGGCCTGTCCGTAACCGGTGGAGCCGTGGAAATCGACCATGACCGCAGCGTAGCCGGCACCGGCATAGACCTGTGCGTTCCAGCGGTAGTGGAAATCGTTTGTGAAAGAACCCTGGGGTCCGCCGTGAATCAGGAAGGCGACGGGGTATTTCTTTTGAGGGTCGAAATCGATGGGTTTGACGACGTTACAATACACTGTTTCGTTGTTCCATCCTTCGAAGGAGAACTGTTCGTACTCGCCTATGCGGGCAGCGGCGGTTTTCTCGCGGTTGATGTTGGTGAGTTCTTGCAGGTCGGTTCCGTCCGTTTTGACCGAGTACAGTTCGGCGGGCGAGCGGAAATTGCTCAAGGCGTACACTATTCGCCCATCGCTTGCGTCAATTGAACTTACATGGCCGTGGCTGACCAAAGTCCGGACCGAGCCGGTCTCGACATCTATGGCAAAGAGGGACTGCTGGCCGATGTTGCCTGCCGCAGCGTATATGGTTTTGCTATCTGCGGCCCAGCAGATTGAGGATGGGCTGCGGTCCCAGTTTTCTGTGAGGATGCGCTGTTTGCCTTGCGGCCAGGGCCGAAGGATAATGCGGAAGCGGTCGGACTCATAACCGGGTCTGGCCATAGCCAGATACGCCAGCGTCTTTCCGTCCGGCGAAAAGAGAGGCGAGGTATCCCAGGCCTCGTTTTCGTCGGTAAGGCACTTGGGCGATTCGGAGCCGTCGATGGGCGCCGAGTAAAGGTCGAAGTCGGTGGACCATGCTTCTGTGCGGCCGACGTTGCGGGCGGTGAAGATAACCGTTCTGCTGTCCGGTGTGAAGGTTATTTCTTCCGGGCCGCCAAAAGGCTTGGAGGGCGTGTCGGCGTCCATAGATTGCATGACGTCCACGGGGTCGCCTCCGGCGGTGGGCATGACGAACAGGTGCGAGCGTCGGCCGTCCTTCCAGGCGTCCCAGTGGCGGACGAATATTCGGTCGTAAAGTCGGCCGGAGGCTTTTCGTTCCCTGATTGCATCGAGTCGCTGCTTTGTGCAGGCTGCGGTGTTGCAGTCGGGGAAGACTTCCATGGTGAAGGCGAGGTGCTCTCCGTCGGGCGTGACGAGCAAATTGGCGACATCGAGCGGCAGGTCGGTGCACTGCTGCGCTTCGCCGCCATCGATTTGGATGCGCCATATCTGGGAGGAAGCTGAGCGGCTGGAAATGAACCATAGGGATTTGCCGTCTGGTGCCCAGCGGGGATTGGAATCGTTTTCGGTGTGTGAGGTCAGGCGGCGCAGGCCTTTGCCGTCGGCGCCGATGAGCCAGAGGTCCGTTCTGGTGCGGTTGGCCTCAAGGTCGGTTTGGCTAAGTACAAAGACGACAGACTTTCCATCGGGCGAGACGTGGGGGTCGGAGAATCGGTCCATGGCCAGCATGTCGTGAACGGAAAAGGGATGAGTCTGGCCGGCGCAGATTTGTGCGGCGCCGCCGGCTGAAAGACAGGTTAGGAGAAACATTAATCCGCGTTTTAGATACATGATTTTTCCCCTGGTTAGACCACAGTTTTCTATGCAGCTTACCGGCAGGTCAGCTTGATAGCAAGTGCTATGGGCTGCGGTTTCTAAGATACCTGTACTTCATCCTTTGTGAGAGTAACGGGGATGTCGAGCCAGAAGGTTGAGCCTTTTCCGAGCGTGCTCTCGAGTCCGATGGTTCCGGCGAGCATGGCGGCCAAGTCTTTGCTGATAGCGAGTCCGAGGCCGCTGCCGGCGGATTCACGGGTGAGGGAGCCGTCGGCCTGGCGGAATTTTTCGAATATTTTTTCTTTGTCACTCTGGGCGATGCCGCAGCCGGTATCGGTGACTGAGATTCGGACTGTTTTTTCATCGACCATTGCGGCGCGGATTTCGATTCTGCCCCTGTCGGGCGTGAACTTGACGGCGTTGCTCAGGAAGTTATAGAGTATCTGCTCGACTTTGCCGGGGTCGGTGATAAGCGGCGGCAGGCCGTTGTCGGTTGACACTTTGACCTTTATTTTCTTTTTTCTGGTCAGCGCTGCAAAATGGCCCACCACGGTTTTGCAAAGGTCCGGCGCCGAGGTCTTCTCTACGCGGAGCTCCATCTTTCCGGCTTCGGTCTTTGCGATGTTGAGCAGGTCGTTGATCATGTTCAGGAGCCTGTTGCCGCCTGTAATGATGTTCTCGGCGTATCGTCGCCCTTTGTCTTTTGTTATTAGGTCGGGCTTTTCCTTCATGATTTCGGCGAAGCCAAGAATGGCGTTCAAGGGTGTTCTGAACTCATGGGAGATGTTTGCGAGGAACTCGCCTTTGACCTTGTTGGCTTTGAACAGTTCGATGTTTCTCTCGGATAGCTGGGCGATTTTTTCATCGAGCTGCTTGTTTGCCAGTCGGAGTTTTTCCTGGGCCGCCTGGAGCCTGTCAAGCATGTGGTTAAAGGCATTGGCGAGCTTTTCGTACTCATCGCCGGTTTTTATGGAGCTGCGGGTGTCGAGGTTGCCTTCTGCCACGTTGTTTGCAAGTGCCCGCAATTGCCGTATGGGGCTGAGAATCACGCGTTGCGTTATCATGTAAAAAGCGACGATTGCTCCGACGCCGGCGATGAGCCCGGCCACGATTATCCAGATGAGGTTCATAAGGCGTGTTATGCTGATTTCGCCGGCGGGCCGTCGGATAATTGCCGCGCCTACGACGTCGTTTTTCGTAAAAGCGGTGGCGGAACGCTGCGGATTGTGGCAGCTCAAACATGTTTCGGTGACTCTGAATATGCGGACGTAGCTGCTTTGCAGGATGCCGCCCCTCTTCTCCAGCAGGATACCGTCGTCTCTGTCCTCTTCTGCTTTAAGGGACTTAATCATTTGCCTTATGTCTCTGGGCAGCTCCCCAACGCGGCCCTCGTCGTTTTTGAGGAAGCTAATCCATTGTATTTCCGCTTCGTTTACATCGAGAACGGTGCCGGCATTGTCCAACACGGGCAGGGTCGCTTTGTCGGCCTGGTTTAGCTGGAAGTGTCGGCGCAACAGCGTTTCAGACTTGGCGCGTCCCTCATCGAGGGAGGCCTTTTTTGTGAGCTGGCCCATCCAGATGTAGGGCAGGAGCAAGGCCAGTGCCAGTATAAAGAGCACTGCTGCGCCGAAGGCTATTCTGCATTTCTCGGCCAGGGAAAGGGGCCAGAGCCGCAAAAGCCTGAGTAGCTTTTGGCCAAAACGTTTCAAATTAATTCGCATAAACCAAATCATAGAGTTTTGGAGCCCCTTGTCTTAATGCAATCACCAAGTTAGCAGGAGGAACCGGAAACTAAGCAATTGCAGGCCTTGAGACTATTGTTTTGTTCTCAATTCTTCATCTGGTGGAGTTCTGCCCTGAGTCTGGGCAAGGCCTGTGGCCAGTTTTTCTGCATAAAATCGACCAGTTTTTCTCTTACATGGCAGCGGAGGTTCCACGCATTCGAGGCGTCCGGGGCACTCATAAGGGCCCGCAGCTCAATTGTCCTTTCGTTCGTATTGGTGACCTGCAGGACGCAGACCTTGCCGTCCCACAGCCCTGAGTTTTTCAGGATTTCCTGAAGCTGCTCTCGAATGACGTCGACGCTGACGGTGTGGTCAACGTAGATGAATACCGTACCGAGGATGTCGGCGCTGGTGCGGGTCCAATTCTGGAATGGTTTTTCGATAAAATAGGTAATCGGCACAATTAGTCGCCTGAGGTCCCAGATTTTGACCACCACATAGGTAAGGGTAATCTCTTCGATACGGCCCCATTCGTTTTCTACTATGACGACGTCATCGACGCGAATGGGCTGTGTGAAGGCGATCTGGAGGCCTGCGATGAGATTGCCTATGGTTTTCTGCGCGGCCATGCCGACGACGATGCCGATAATGCCGGCGGAGGCCAGAATGGTCTTGCCCAAATGGCGCACCTGGTCGAAGGTCATCAGTATGGTTCCCAGTGCGAGGATGCCTATGATGACTACCGCTATTCTCTTTATGACCCTGAACTGGGTGTGAATTTTTCTGGCCGCAAGGTTATCTCTTGCATCGATATCAAACCGGCTGGTGATGTAGTCTTGCAGAACGGAAATAGTCTTAATAACAAGCCAGGAAACAAGGATTGTCAGCAGGACGGTGAATGCACGACCGGTTGTTGTTTCAACTTTTTCCTCCGTGGGGGGAAGGACCCAACGAATCACAATCAGGATAATAATCCACAGCAGCGGCCTATAGCAGTTATTGACCAGTGAGTTGTCTACCGTGCTGCTGGTGCGGGCAACCAGCTTCTTAAGTATGCTGAAGATTATGTAATGGCCTATCAGGCCTGCCGCCAAGACAATGGCGATGGGCCAGGCTACTGTTATGAATTGCTGTAAGCTTGCCAATATGGGACTACTCCACGTGATTTACCATATTTCTTTCCAGCCATGTGTCCTTATAGCTTACAATTGGATGAAAAACAAATAAAGCAAAAAAGGCACCGGAATTTTCTTGACTTGAATCTGCGGGTTCCTGCTTTTCTTGACGTGTTTGAGGCGGTATTACGTCTGCCGGTTGTTTTTCTGCTCGATTGCGTCCAGGTGTTTTTGTGTGCGCAGGTTCAGCTCGTCGAGCTGTTTTTTGTCGACTTCGCTGGGGGCGTCGGTTAAGAGGCACTGGCCTCGCTGTGTCTTGGGGAAAGCTATGACGTCTCTGATGTTCTCGGTGCCGGTAAGCAGCATTATGATTCGGTCGAGGCCCAGAGCGATGCCTCCGTGGGGCGGGGCGCCGTACTCAAGCGCCTTTAGAAAGAATCCGAACCTCTGCTGCGCCTGCTGATCTGAGATGTTGAGCAGTTTGAACACTTTTTGCTGGACTTTGGGGTTGTGGATACGAATACTACCTCCGCCTATTTCGGAGCCGTTGACGACGACATCGTAGGCCTGTGAGCGGATGGCGGCCGGGTCGGAATCGAGCTTTTCGATATCCTCCGACACAGGTGCGGTGAAGGGATGATGCACTGAGTCGTATCGGTTTTCGTCCTTATTCCATTCAAAGAGGGGGAAGTCCAGCACCCAGACAAATTCGAAGCGTTTGTTATCGTAGAGCTTGAGGTCGCGCGCAATCCTGCACCGCAGGGGCGCCAGCGCCTTATTGGCGGCTGCTTCGCTGTCGGCGAGAAACAGCAGCAGGTCCGCGTCTTTTGCCTCGAAGCGCTGGATTATCTGTTGTAGCTGTTCTTCGCTGAAGAACTTGCCGATGCCGCCGACGGGGGTGAGCTTGTCGTTTTCCTTCTTGAGCTTCATCCAGGTCAGGCCTTTTGCCCCATAGTCGCCGACGAAATCGGTGAGGGTTTTTTCGATATCGCTTCGGGTATACTTATCTGCGGCAGGCGCGCAGAGTCCCTTGACGATTCCGCCTTGCTCGATGGCGGAGGTAAAGACCTTAAAGGTGCTGTGTGCGGCGATGTCGGAGATGTCCTTTAGTTTGAGGTCGAAGCGGAGGTCCGGCCGGTCGGTGCCATAATCGGCCATCGCTTCGGTGTAGGACATGCGGCGCATCGGCGCGGTTACGTCCACATCCAGTATCTGCTTCCAGATTTTGGCAAGGAGGTTTTCGTGAACGCCGATGACGTCATTGCTGTCGACGAAGCTCATTTCGACGTCGATTTGTGTGAACTCGGCCTGTCGGTCGGCTCTCGGGTCTTCGTCGCGGAAACAGCGGACAATCTGGAAGTATTTATCGACGCCGCTGACCATCAGAATCTGCTTGAACAACTGCGGTGACTGGGGCAGCGCGTAGAAGCAGTTTTTTAGAAGTCTGCTGGGCACCAGAAAATCTCTCGCTCCTTCGGGGGTGCTCTTTGCGAGCATGGGGGTTTCGATCTCCCAGAAGCCTAATTTGTCGAAGTAGTCCCGGCTGATTTTGGTGACCCGGTGTCTTGTTTGCAGCTTATGCTGCATTTCAGGGCGGCGGAGGTCGACATATCGGTGGGCCAGCCGGAGCTCTTCGCCGGTTTTTTCGGCGTTTTCGAATTCGAATGGGGGTGTTCTGGAGCGATTAAGGATTTCGAGCTGCTCTACTGCCACTTCGATTTGTCCGGTGGGCAGCTTCGGGTTTTGCATACCTTCGCTGCGGGGCTGAACCACGCCTTTGGCGGCTATTACCCATTCACATCGCAGCGTCCGCGCCGCCTTGTGGACTTCCGGCCATTTTTCGGGGTTGAAAACCAATTGCGTCAGCCCCTCTCTGTCGCGCAGGTCGATAAAGACGAGGTTGCCGTGGTCTCGATAGCTATGGACCCAGCCGGCGAGTGTAACCCTTTTTCCCGTATCCTCCAGGCGGAGATGGCCGCAAGTATGTGTTCGTTTGAGCATCGCGATAATCCTTCTCAAAGAGTTCCGCTCACCCCAGGCTTTGAGAGTGGGCACGGAACAAACAAGGCCCTGAAACAATAGTCACAAGCCGGTTACAATAGTTTACAGAAGCCATTTAGTCAATAGCCGCTTTTTCCACTTTTGATTTGGCCCGCAGACTTCAATTTTCCGTGGGGGATAGCCAATTGTCTGTTTGCCAAGTCTCGCCTTTCGAAGGCCAGCGGTATAAGGGCGGTTATCGGGATTAGTGTGTGGGACCCGTAATGAATCTATACAAGTAGGGAGCCGAAATAATCCAGCAGCATAAAGTCATTGCCAACATTAATGCGTTTGTCTTTTTGTGAGGGGCGGTTATCAGGACCCAAACGGCGATAATCGTTGAGACGAAAGGCCCAAAGGCCCTGATCATAATCAGGGGCCCCTGAATGGTTTCCATCAAGTCTCTCAGCAATGTGCCGGTGGGGCAACGCGCGCGGAGATGGGCCAAATGATACAAGTGCGAAGAGGCATAGATAACAAGAAGAAACGGGACGACAAATTCCCGAGCGCTTAAACCTGAAGCCTTTTTGCTGGTTCGACGTAGGTCTTCTGTTGTTTTCGGTTCCACTGAAAGCGTCCAATCCAATAGAAGCTTTTGCTCAACACAAGTGCGTCAGGGCGACGCGTGTGCCCGGCAACCACGGATCGGCGTTTATGCCCGACTACGCCTTTGTAACTCAGAGGGTATCGGCCCGGCTCTGCCAGCCGCGACACATCTCGATTCTGCAGTTGTCCGGTCGAAAGTCATTTGGCGTACTTTACACTGCATCCATAGGGCTTGGTGGAGGCGGTGCTGACAGGTTTTCCGCTGGTGAGCTCGGCCAGGGCCTTATCGACATAGTTGATTGCGCCTTCGCTCTTTTCGCCCATGGGTGAGTTGTCGATGGCACCGGCATAGATGATGTTGCCGCGGGTATCTATGACGAACATGTGCGGCGTGTTGGTTGCGCCGTAGGCTCGGCCGACGGTGCCGGAGCGGTCGTCGAGTATAGGATAGGGCAGCTCGTGTTTGGCGGCGAAATCTTTGTTGTTCTGCGGGGTGGTGTGACTGGTGCTGTTTATGGCGAGCCAGACCACATTCTTATCCTTGTACTTGTTGGCCAGATCGATCATGGTGCTTGCTTTTTCGTAGTGGTATTTGACAAACGGGCATTCGTCGTTGAACCACTCGAGGACCACGATTCTGCCTTTGTAGTCGGAGAGGCTTATTTCCTTTCCGTCGAAGGTTTTCAGTGTGAAGGCCGGGGCCTTTTTCTCTGCTGTCGGGGCCGTGGGGGGCTCTTGGCGCCTGCAGCCTGTCAGGGCAAGGGCCGAGACCGCCAGCAGTACCAACGTCATGATGATTTGAGTTCTCATTTTCCCATCCTTTCAAAAGACTTAACAGAGTACCGACTTCAACAAATCCTGCGAAGTCCGCAGGGACAGTATCGCCCTTTCTCTTACGAATACCCCAATGAAATGTGCCCATTATTATGGCAGGTCCGGGGGGAAACAGAAACAAAAAAATTATTGACGGCAACAGAGTCCCGGGTGGTTCCGGTGAGCTTATAGGCGGGTTACAACAGGGCCGTGCTGAAATAGCGTTCTGCGCGGTCGGGCAGGACGGTGGCGATGTTGCCCTCGATGGTTTGAGCGAGCTTTCGAGCGGCCCAGACGTTTGCGCCGGAGCTTATGCCGACGAGCATGCCAAAGTCCCTGCCTAATTGGCGGGTTGTTTCGATGGCGTCGTCGTCGGTTACCTCCACCACTTGGTCGACCAATGAGACGTCGAGTACGCCGGGGATGAACCCGTCGCCTATTCCCTGAATCTGGTGCAGGCCGGGCTCGTGTCCCAACAGTGCAGACCTGTCTTTTGGCTCGACGGCGACGATTTTGGCATCTGGTTTGTGCTCTTTGAGGAACTTGCCGACTCCCTGTAGGGTTCCGCCGCTACCCACGCCGGCGACGAAGCAGTCGATTTTTCCACCCATTTGGTGCCATAGCTCTCTTGCGGTTTGCTCATAGTGGACGCGGGGATTCTCTGGATTCTCGAACTGCTGTGGCACGAAGATTTTATTATCCTCGGCGGCCATCTGCTCGACGCGGCGGACCGCACCGGCGATACCTTCGTTATCGGGCGTAAGTATAAGCTCAGCCCCGAGGGCCTTAATGAGCTTCTTTCGCTCTTCACTCATGCCTTCGGGCATGGCTATGCGGACGCGATAGCCCATAAGTCGCCCGACCAGGGCTAGGCCGATGCCGGTGTTGCCGCTGGTCGGCTCCATGATAACCGAATCGGCATTGAGCTTACCGTCCCGCTGGGCGGCCTCGAGCATCGCAAGAGCGACGCGATCCTTGATGCTGCCGCCGGGATTAAGAAATTCGGCCTTGGCGAAGATTCTTTCCCCTTTCAGTTGAAGCAGGGGGGTGTTGCCGATCAGTTCGAGTATGTTGTCTGTGAGCATATTTTCGGCGACCTCAATTTTTTTTATCTTTTTCGGAAAAAAACCTTGTTCACGTGAGTGGATTTTAGTAGAATCAGGCGTGGATAGCAAGCGGGCTGTTGTTGTGTGGAGTCCATACCCATTATCAGGTAGTTGTGTTTAGTGTTTTCTTGACAACATAGCTTGGCAGACGTAAGCATTTAACAGGGCTGGGAAACTTCCGCTTTTTCCTCTCCCTCCGCATCTCAGCCCTGTTTTTTTATGCGCAAGTTTCAGTCTGGCGAAGGTGCCGGTTGGCGGTAGGACTTATCTCTAATAGTTGGCGGTTTCTTTGTCAGTATCGGCGGGCGGCGGCTTGTCTGGGGCGGTTGTGGTTGACGAAGAAGTAGCGCAGTGCGTCGATGGGGTGGTCGTAAAGGCCGTCTTTGAGGGGTAATTCGGTGGCGGCGGAGCCAATTTCGGGATAGTGGTAACACTGCATCGCCTCTATCAGCCGTTGGCAGCGTGGCGAGATTAGGAGCCTGCTTTTGCCGTCTCCGGCCCTGATTGCGCGGCGGATAAGCTCAATGCCTTGCAGGATGCTGCTACGGCGATACTGCGTTACTATTCCAAGAGACCGCAGCTCCCGGATCGTGCTTGTGCCGGTAACATCGTTGACGCTTCTGCCAGCAGGGTCGCAGAAGGTGGCGGCCACGCGGCTCTCGCCGCTAGGGGTTCGCTGCCTGATTTCGGCGGCGTGCACGTCAATCGTGGCCCGGCAGCGGACGTACTCATCTATCACGCGGACTGTACCGTTATCATCGACCTGAATCCACAGGCACACGAAGGGATTGACGAAGCCAAAGTCAAGGGACCGGTATGTGGGCAGGTCCGGGTCATAATCGAGCGTGCGGACGTGCAGATCGGGGTCGAATTCTGCGAATACGGTGTTTTCGAGGTTTGGTTTTCTGCAAAGCATTTCGGCCTCCCAGCCTGCCCGGCTGGCGCGGCGCATGGCGGTGATGGCATCGTCAATCCTGAGGTAGCCGGCGCCCTGCTTAGCTTTGCTCTGACAGTCAGGCCACAAGGGACACGGGGAGCAGTTGCGGTCTGTGCATTTCTCAATCACTTCCCAGAGGCACCACTTGAAGAGGGGGGCGCCGAGATGGTCGGCTGATGAAACGACTTTTTGCATCAGGCCGTAAGGCCGGTGCATTGTACTGATTACTTCCATCGCGCCGACAAGGCCGGCGGTGCTGTGTGTGGTGAACTTTGCCGCGGCGAAGACGTCCTCGTCAAACAGCTCAACCTCGTCGCAGCGCAACTTCTGGATGTGCTGGCCGCGGACGCTCATCGGTGACTGCGTCAAGACCTCGACAGTCGCCCCATTGATGAAGCGGCATTTTTCTTTGCGGACCGGTCCGGCGAGAAATTCTTCGAAGCCGTGGTGGAGGAATGTTGTGAGGTATTCGTACATTCGGCCGGACTGCTCGCCGGAGCCGCCCAGAATCCTGACTTGGCAGTTGGGTTTGAAGATGCAGTCGAGGAGCGTGGCGACGGCGGCCAGGCGGGTCTTTCCGCCTGCGCGATTTGCCCAGACGACGGCATCGGCGTTTGCGGCCCTATGGGGTGCGAAGTCTGCCGAGAAGCTGTGCCAGAGGTAGTCCATGGGGCTACTGTGCTCGGGGCAGATTTTCCTGTCGGGAATATCAATGCCGAGGAAGGCTTTGACGTAATTTTTCAGGTCCTGCTTTGTTTGGGGTCGGGTTCGTCGAAGGGCGGAATAAATCGAGCGGGCCTTTTGGATGTGACCGGCGGATTCCCGGAAGGTCAATTTTGTCATAACAGTCTCCCCTTAATCTATTTGTCACTGTGAGATATCGTTTGTAGTTTTGGCGATGTAATCAAGATGGCGTGAATGGTGCGTTAGCCAAAGAGGCAGCAAGTGATTATCCTCTATATGTGTGGCTTATTTGGTTCAGCGTGCTTCAATCTTGTCGATGCGCAACTGATGTCGGCCACCTGCGAAGGGCGCCTTGAGCCAGAGGTCGACGATTTCAAGTGCCTGATGTATGGAGACCATTTCTTCTCCAAGTGAGAGTATGTTGGCGTCGTTATGTTCGCGGCTGAGCCTGGCCGAGCGCAGGTCCCAGCACAGTGCGCAGCGGATGCCGGGGACTTTGTTTGCGACCATGGCTTCGCCGTTTCCGCTGCGGCCGAGCACGATGCCTCGCTCGAACTTGCCAGCGGCGACCGCCTCTGCGGTAGGGCGTATGAAATCGGGATAGTCGCAGGGCTCGGTTGAGTGCGTGCCGAGGTCCCGGACCTCGTGTCCCTGCTCGATGAGAACGGTTTTAATCTGCTCTTTGTACTTGAATCCTGCGTGGTCTGATGCAATTGCTATTTTCATAGGTGTCCTTTGTTACCTGAAGAGACTTTCGAGCATTTTATCGGAAAGTTGGATGGTGTAAACCGTGTTTGCGTCCTCCGGGCCGGCTACCTCATAGGGTATCGTCTGGCGTAATGGTGGAGGCCCAGAGTTATCCTCCGGATGAGACTCGACGATGAATTCACCCTTTGAATAGCCGACGAAGTCGAAGAAGGCGAATCCGTGTTCGTCGGTGCTGCTGATTACCGGGTCCCAATCGCCGCAGGCGATTATGGGTACGCCCTCGACCGGCGAACCGGCAGCATTGAGTACTTCAACGAATATGCTAAATGGTCCAACGATTTCGACCTTGCCGAGGTCGCGAAGTTCACCCGGCTGGAGTCTTATTCGGTCGAGAATAGTAATGGGGGCCCATCCATAGTCGGAGTGTGCTCGCAAGTCTATTCGCAGGTTAACGCTGGCCGGTACGGGGAAACTGTTATCCTTGCCTGCTCTGACGTCGAAATCACTATACACACCTTCTTGTGGGTGCCCCCTGCAGGCAGTAGCAAGGTCCTGAGCCCAAGCCGGACTGGCCACGTCATATATATGCCATTGAGGTCTAAAGAAGATGGCACGACGGGTAGTCTCTACCTTGGCAACGGGATGAATCTTGAGAGTCGCCGCGGGGAAGAGCTTGACGTCCTGCACAGCATATTTTCCTTGCCCATCCTGTTTCATCATTTTTTCGGTAACTCGCACCATCAAAGAGTTGTCGTTCGATACTGTAAGAATGTTTCGAGCGGCGCTCTTGGGTCCGACCGCTATTTCAAACCAGCCTGTATCGTCGGTGTGGACGGGGTCTGGTCCGATACCTTCGACCGTCACCCCGGGCCGGGGCTCACCGGTTGTGCCGTCCAGGACCCGCCCATAGTATGTTGTTGTGGGGGGAAATCTGAAAATCAACTGTTCTGGACTGTCCTCGCTTACGCGCATGGGTTCAAATTTGTCCACGCTCAGCCAGGCGTCGTACGTTCCCAAAGGGAATGTGCCGCCGTCTTTGAACTGGTCATAGCCCAAACGGATTTTGCCCGTTTGCCCCGCTGTTCGTATGAAAACGGTGATCTCCTTGAGAACTTTCGGATTGGTGATTGGTCCGTTCTCATCCTCAAAGACAAGGGCTCGATAGAATCCCAGATGTTTCAAGGTGATTGTTGTTTGCTGCCCATTCACGATGTTGCCTTTGAAGGGCGCGAGGCCCGAGTCGTGAGGCGGTCTGATGTGCACGTAGTATTCGGCTTTGGGCGGAATCAGCGTTCCAATTTCATAGACATCGTCGGCAAGAGCCAGGTACATGCGAAACCGTCCCTGCTCATCAGTGAATACACCCTGCACCTGGTCGGCAGGGGGATGTATCCGCTTTGAACCGGTAATGATCACTCTTGGACATTCTATTAGTGCACCGGCTACCGGGCTACCGTTTGGGTCGAGGACCGTGCCCCAGATGGAGCGTTCGTCTGCTTGGCTGCGGAGCGGCACAAGGGGCAGAAAGACCGTTCTCGAACCATTCTCTTGCTTTTTGTGCCCGCACAGTTTGGTCGTGGCGACGCGGCCATCGTTGGGATGCGAGACTTCGAAGCAAAGCGACGCAGAGTTATAGCAGTGAGTGCCGATGCGCTCACGGACCTCGGCAGAGGCTCGGCCTGCGATAAATGGAAGATTAAGCCGACCTTGGTTGTCCAGCTTTGCGGCACCGATATAGATTCGGGCGTCCGACTGCACCTCGGAAAGAAAAATGGTGACATGAGATTCAGGTAGAGGGTAACCAAGGGCATCCACAAAGGTCCAGGAGTAGTGCTCGGCCGGAACGGGAGGGTGCCGGGGCAACGAGAACTCAAGCCCCTTCTTGCGGTAAAGCCAGGCAAAGATACGTTGGCCAATGAGCCGGCTTATCGTCTGGTCGTTCTGGTCCTCAGGAAAAAGCGCAACAAAGCCGCTGGTGTCGAGAGCCTCAAAGTCAAATCTGAGCTTGCAGTCTTTTACCTTCAGCGGCGCCAGCTCAAACGCCGCCGGGTAATGCCAACAATTTTCATACACCCTCACCTGAATCTCCCTGCCTTCAAGCTCTGGCCTGCTTAGCGGCAGATAGAACTGGGGTCCGTCTTTCCAAGGCCAAGCCCAGCCAGACAAACGATCGACGTACTGCCGCAGCAATTCATCGGTTTGATCCTCCGCGAAGAGCCACAGACTTGCAGATTCGTTGGCGTCTTTTAGTTCCGGTGCGATAGTACGGTTTCTTACCCGCACTTTAATCTTTTCGTACAATTCGGATCGACGCGCCTGTCGGTCCTTATAAACCCGGGCGATCAATTCTCTTCCGTCGAGGTCGAGGAGGTTTGGGTCGTCGGCGGGGAGGGCGGTCGCGGCGAGGAGGACGGTGAGAAGGATTGCGGCTGCGAAATGGGTGTGTTTCATAATCTTGCGTCCTTTCAGTCTATTTGAAAAGAGCCTTAAGCATTTCATCCGAAAGCTGCAGCGTGTAAAGGGTGTTTGCGTCCTCGGGGCCGCCAAGTGCATAGGAGACCCCTTCTTTAGGTGCGGACTCGTCGTCCTGCCTGAAGGCACTCAACTCGCCAACATAAAGGGAAACGTAAAACTCTCCCGTGGAATTAGGCGGGGCACTAAACGCGGCTATGCCTTGCTCGTCTGTCTTGCCCCAATACTTGCGAAGGAGCTTGTCGCATTTGTGTCGTACGGTTAGACCTTCAATCGGCTCGCCGCGTGAATTCACGACCTGTGCATAGATGGGAAGCGTTGGCTCCAAGGTCAGTCTGCCCACATCCCGCGTTTGACCCTGTTCAAGGTTGATGCCTTTGATGATGATAGGGCTCCACTGTGGGGCTGAGGTTTCCGTTGATTCGTCAACGCACAGTTCCACCTGCACGTTGAGGCCTGCTGCTATTTCTATGGGATGTGCAGAATTGAATGGAATTCGACCCCCACCTCCCAAATAAGACATGGCATCCTGCCAATAGGGATTATCCTGTTGTTTTGGACGCCATTGAAGCCTGACGGAAGGCGCCCTGTTGATATCTTCGGCGGCGAGCTCCAAAAGGATTCTTGCGGTCGGAAACAGTTTTATGTCGGGGACATTAACATAGTTGTTCTCGCCGCGTTGCAGGTCTATCCGATGTTGCAAGCCAACCAGGTAGTCTTCTTCCACGGCGGCGAAAGCCAGGAAGTCGTCTTCTTTGCCCGGCTCATATTCGATTTGGAAGCGCCCCTGACCATCCGTCCGCATCAACTTGGAAATGCCGTGCCCTAATTCGCGCAATGGCGCCAATACGTAACTGTCGGGAGAGAAATTGTCTTCGAGAGCGTGTATCGCTTCCCACTGGAGAGTTGTGAGCGAAGAGGCTGTATTTACAAAATGGCGCGCACATCCTACGATCACGCCGGGCATCGGCTCATCTGTAATGCCGTGAACGACGCGCCCGTGATAAACAAGCAGTTTTTCTGCCTTGAAAACGAGCTTTTCGGGGCTGTTTTCAGTCACCGTTATGGGCTCGAAGGTTATCCTCCTGGGACTTATTCTTATTTCTGCGCGGTATTGGCCGGGAGGAAATATGCCACCGTCTTTCAATGAGGAGTATATATAATCGATCGAGCCACCCTCAGAGTGGATTCTGACGGTGGTCTCTTTCAATTTCTCGATGTCGGTAATTGGTCCGTTTTCGTCCTCGAAGACAAAGGTGTGAAAATATCCGGATTTGCGATCCAGAACAATTGTGGTTTCGTCGCCGCTGCGAATCCTGCCGCGTGGGGCGCGCAGCCCGAAAGGGGGTGATATGCTAACCCGATACTCTGAACCTATCGGGACAAGCTTGCCGTCCTCGAGGGGCAGATACATTGAAAACCGTCCGTGGTCATCGGTCAGGACGCCGTAACCACGTTTAGAAGTAAGTCTCCCGCCACCGGGGGGGTATATCTCGGAGGATCTGAGGGACACCGCGGCGACAGGAACGTAGTCTGGATCAAGTACTGTTCCCCATATAGAACGCTCGCGCTCGTGCGAATCGGGGTGCAACACCGACAGAAATATTCGGTCTCGACGGTCGTTCTCGTAAGTCTCGGCCAACGCTATGCCGTATTCGGGATGCGAAAGAACGATACAAAAGGTTTTCAGTGGGCCGGAGGCGGCGGGGACTTTCAGCACGTTTGTTTCTTCCAGCGTGACTTGGCTCAGGCCAATGGTTTGCCCGTTGGACCATCCGCTTTTCAGATAAATCTTTGCGGTGGCACCGACGAACGGATTGCCGAGACCGTCCACGAAAGTTCGTTGTCGGTACTGAGTGCCGAAGTACCTGCCAAGGGTGTAGGTCAATCCTTGCTTGTACGGAGCGGCGTAGACGGTGGCGCCCATAGCTTCCTTAACGTTCGGATCGTACTGGTCGTCGGCGAGTATCACGACGATGGGTTGGGGGTCCGGATAGTCGAAATCAAAATGGACGGTTTGGCCAATGACAGGGACCGTTGTCGATTGAAATACCCAAGGGTCCTGCTTCCAATCATCGTAAACGCGTACGACCACTTCTCGGCCGTCGAGGTCAAGGTCTTCGGGCTGCCTGAATCTTATGCGCCCCAGATTTATGGTCTCGCCCTGTCTGGCTCGGATGGCCTCTGTCAGGACCGGCAGCCACTGCCTACGGTCCGCGGTGAGATTGTGGACGACCCTGAGTGGAATCTGGACATTGGCATCGGCTGGTATATACATCCGGTTGACTTTGTTGGGCCGGAGGTAATGGTTTGTGTGGAGTTGCTTTGCGGACCTATAATGCTCGGCCAGATTTTTGAGCCAATCAAGTCCGTCCGCCTTTTCGAGAAGCCATCTGGCGTTGACCCTGACTTCGGGAGGCTTGACAATAGGCTCCATAAGGACGGTGGCGGCGGGGTATAGCTCTATGGCCGGCAGGTTCACGACATTGTTTGGGTCAGGCTCAAAGATTGGGTTCGGCCACGTCTTGTAATATGGCATGCTTACATAATCCTGCTCGTGGGCTGCGATGAAATCGAAGTCGCTTAATGTGCTGACGGTCAGCTTGAACCAGCCCTTCTCGTTTGTTCTCGCTACGGCCTGGCATGACCGAACCAACAAGAGCGGTTTGAGGCGGGGGTCCTTCAGCGAAGGCACAGATGGGAGTTCATGCAACTTGTCCCATTGCTCGCTGGTGAGGACGGAAAGGTCGTCTCTTGTTGAGTATCCGGCGCCAACAAAAGCTCCGGGCATTGGTTTGCCGGTGAGGCCGTGGACTACCTGCCCGGTGTAGATGATATCTTTGACTGGGGGCCTGGGTGGGGCCCTGAATACCAATTGTTGCGGACTGTCGTCGGTGAGGTAAATCGGGTCGAATCTGCACAACCCGCGGGGCCATCCCTTGAGACCATACATTGCTGCCCGGACTTCTCCGAGAGGCAGTACTCGGCCGGACCTGACGTCGGTATAGGACAGGTTCCAGGTTCCGTAATAGGGGATAACAACCTCGAGCGAGATGGCCCTGAGTCTTTCGGGATCGGCGATGGGGCCATTGGCGTCTTCGAATGCGAAAGTCCTGAAATGATTCCCATGTTTTAGAACAATTGTGCACTGCCGGTCGTTTGAAATCAGGCCGCTCCATAACGCAAGCCCAGAATCTCCCGGCGGCTCAATCATAGCCTTATAATCGGAATGGGCTGGAATCTGTGCTTCGGCTTTGAGTCCGACTGGCGGGTACATTGCGAACCACCCGTCCCGCTCGCTTATGACGGTGCAGGGCGTGCGAAGAGCGAGTGATCCAGTTTTGCCGTTTTCGGTCGTTCGTAACGCAGGGCAGGTAATTCTTGCGCCTGGGACGGGGTTTCCGTTGGGGTCGACGAGCAGTCCTCTGATGGACCGAGCGTAATCGTTGCTGTCCTGGTGCACCAACGGCACGTAGAAATTTCGCGAGGGGGACTTTCCTGAGAGGTCACGGGTATCGGTGACTGCCAGAGCCACGCCGTAATCCGGGTGTGAGACCACGCAGTAATGTTTGCTCGGGGCCCGCGCCAGGGCGCTATCCTGAAAGCTTAGTGACCGGTCAAGCAGGAATTCTCTCAGCAATTCTCTTTGTCCTTCTTTGTTTTCGCGGAAGATTTGAACCTGCAACCGGGGTATTGCCTCGCCGACCGCATCGAGAAAGAAGCAAGAGTAATCCTTACGGTCAGGTGAACCAGCGCTCTCCGTGGGTGTGGAGGCCGTCCACAGGACTCCTCCAAGCATTACCGCTGACAAAAACATGTGTTTCATGGTCCGCTTCCTAACATTCGCGGTTTTATTATAGCGGCGGGCCGGCATCTGTCAAGGACCTTTTTTGAGGATTGATATGTTTTTTCGGTGGCGGGGCTAATCTGCTTTCGGCGAAAGCGAGACTGTTATGGGGGCGGCTGTTTCTTTTTTTATCCAAACGACAAGGTCGGTGGTTTCGAGCGTTCGGCGGCGGCCTAGGCGGAAGTCCTTGCCGCGTTCGACAGGTTCATCGTTTATTGCAAGTTCAGCTGCCGGGGCGTCCCAGTTCTTGATGATAAAGGCTGGGTTGACAATGGGCGACTTTTCGCTTGCGGCCAGTTCAAACTTCAAGGTCGAGGGACTGCCGCTATCCTTGCGGCTCAGCACGTATGCACGTTCATACTTGTTGAAGCCTTCGCTTTCGAAGCCAGCGGCCATCAGGTTCAGCTTAGCCGGACAATTCCACGACCGGGCCAGAGGTATGAGCGATTCTATGCCCTTATCGGTCATGCCGTAGAGGGACACAGCGATATAAGAGTCACCCTCTCCGGGAGCAGCTTGGGGCTTATAGTTGCTGAGCGAAGAATGAGACGGTCGGTCGGGGCCCATAACCTTTCTGCCGTCGCTGGGTATCTGTGAGACAGGCCAGTGGTTCCACCATGGGAAGTCCGAGAGCACGTCGCCGCCGCCGAAGGCACTAATCTCCGGGCCGGGTTCGAAGATGATAAACGGTCTGTTCTCGGCCTTTAGATTTGTCAGTTGGATGTTGGCGTTTTTGGGCTTGTTGTAGTTTTCCGGTGCGCCGGCGGCCCAGGAGTAAGTATGCGTTTGACCATCCATATTGGCCAAGGTAAAGGCCTGCATCTCGATATTGTCCTCCGGTCGTGTGCCCGGCTGAGAAAAAAAGATGGTCTCCTGCCACTGAAAGCCGCCGACATTGCTGGTGGTCCAGAGCACCTGTTTGCGGGTGGCGACGGCGTCGGGATAAATGGTGTAGTATTCGTCGGTCCAGTCGCCCCAGCCGGTTATGGGGTTCTCGTGGTTGATGGTGTATCTTATGTCGGCGACGGCGTAGCGCCAGTGAACGACAATCCGGGCATCGTGGTTTTCGATTAGGCGGACGTGCGAATAGCGGCACTGTTTGTCTGCCATGTGCTCGGAGAGTCCCCAGCCGGTGCCGCTGTCTTCGGTGCTCTGGTCGCCCATGCAGATGTCGTTCTCGGTGACCCAGGAGGCGCCGTAGCTTGTTCCCCTCCAGAAGATGACGCGGACGGGCGACTGATCGAAGGTGACTAATATGTCCGGGTGGGGGCCGACGCGCCAGGGTCTTTCCCAGAGGTCGGCGTATTCGAGGCGGGTGTAATAGGCGGCGAAGCGCTTGGGCAGATCCTTCGGTCCGGAGGGCATCCTGCGGTAAGTGAGGGGCTGCAGGGCTTTTGGTTTAGCCGACGCGAACGTTTCGGCTATCTGCTCGGCAGACAACGCGTGCGAGTAAATCTTCAGCTCGTCGAGCAGGCCGTCAAGGACCATATTGGAGAGGGTTCTTCTGCTGGCGTCGCGCTCTGTGCCGACGGGTGACATTTTTTCGTGGCTTTTGCCGATGAACAAATCGGTCAGGCCTTCGGTGCTCAAAGTGCCCTTGACCGGCAGGCGCCCTGCCTCTTGGCCGTTTATGTAGAGCGTGACACCGTCTTGTTGGCTGAATGTGGCGGCGACGTGGGACCATTTCAACAGTGGGAGCTTCTCTTTTGTGGTGCACTCGTGCGATTGGCCGTCGATGTTCAGCTTGATTCCGAGGCGTCCCTGGGCGTCTATGCCGAAGAAAAGATGTGTCTTGCCCTGCTGGTCGATTATGGCGGTCCAGTTCCAGGGGAGGGTCTGGAGCGCGACCCAGGCCTCGATAGTGAAGGCGTCGGTAAGCGGGGGCATATCCTTTGCCTTGCGGGTGACGCAGGTGGTGTAGCCATCGAACATCAGGGCCCGGCCGGTGACTCCCTCGACGTATTTTGAAAAGCCGGTTATCGGGTCGCTGTTTCCGGTGACGCTGTCGAGGACGGCTGCCGCCGTGCCGTCATCGAACCTCCACCAGGCTGCAAGCCCGTCGTCAGCAGCAAAGCCGCAAGAGGACCAGGTCACCCATACCAACACAAAAGCCGCCAAGCAAATTGCCCTTCTCATTGCAGAGTCTCCATATTGAGTATCGCCCTGAAGACCGTTTTGGCCGACGCCTTGCCGATGCGTCTGCCTTTGTCGGAATACTCTGTTGTCACTTGTTATAGTAGACCTGCTCCATTATGGCCCAGGATTTTTCGCCGGGCAGGGGTATCTGCATCGGGTCGCAGACGCTAAGCCATTTTTTGATTTGGGGCTCGGCATCCATGGCGGCCATGTCGGCCTCGTAGTCGTCGCCGGTGTACTCGTAGTAGCCGAACTCGTACCACTTGCCGTCGATCTGGTGGAGGAAGATGGAGAAGTTGTGCATGTTGTACTTGTTTAGCAGGTCGCGCACGCCCTCAGTGGAGTCGGCGTGGAGCTGCTTGTACTTTTCCATCTTCTCCGGCCGAAGGCCTACGACCATTCCGATGCGTTTGACCTTCGGCTGGGCACAGCCGGCGATGAGGATGAGTGCAGCGGCGAGTGCCATTGCCACAATGGTTGATTTACTTGTTCTTCTCATTTGCTTTCCTTTCAAAAACTGTACTTTGTTCTAACATTCGGCCTGGAGGATTTGAAGCCTTCTTGTTTGGGGGGTGGTTGGTAGCCGCTTTGGGAATGCAGGACTTCAATAAAGGCGAGCATATTGTCGAGCCGGTCAGGCAATTCATATCCGGCCAGAGTCGGCTCCGGCAGGACGCAGCCTTCGACGTTGCCTATGTCCTTGTCGATACTGCGGTCCCACACGACCCCGAAGACGTCGCGGTGGCGGTTGCTGCCGAGCTTGGTAAAGAAACCAATCTCATCACCCAGCATGACAAAATGATTATCGAGGACGCGGTCGAGGTCATCGTCGCCGAAGTGTTTTTGAAGTTTTTCGGCCGCCTCCATCGTGAAGGTACAGGACCACGGCACGTAAGGGGCTTTGTGTCCCTCGAATGCCAGCCTGACCACGTCTCTCTTTTGCATCATGCAGCTCGTTTCGCGAAGCTCGTTTTTCTATTTAGTGCCGGGATGAGCGAGCTTCAACAGCTCAATTACCGGTGTTCATTTTCGACGGGGCCGATGCGCCCTTGACCGCCTCCGGCGGGCTCGGCTCGTCAAATGGAATGGTCCATTTGTGTTTGTTATTGTCCCACCATTCCAAACATTGCTGCGGCGTGGCATTGACCGGTATCTTTCCGCCCACAAGTTCCGAAATCAAAGGTATCAAGTCGGTTTCGCCCTGGCGTACCTGCTCAATCATAAACGGCAGGGTTGCCACACCGTGCTTGAGCATCTTCTTCTTATCACGGTCATCGATGCCCTTCAAGTGGGGGTGGGCCTTCTTCTCAATCTTCCATTTGCCATATTTGTCTTCAAAGTGCTCTCTGGCACGCCGTTCTCCGACGGTTAGCCAGTGTTGCCAGAACCGCCCGTACTTATGTTCACCCTTAAAGGGTCCCAATTCAGGGAATTCTTTGTAGGTAATCTCTCTGCGTTCACGCGAGTAGTCTGCCTCGGGATCCATCTTCGTAATTATGACCATGCAGGAGTCGAAGTCCCTGTCACGTATTTCATCGTCGGCCAGCGCCTGTTCGAGCATAGGCCTTATTGCTCGAGGTTCGCCGATCTTGGCCAGCGCCCAAAAAGTCTGCTCTTTGACGTAAGGATTGGGGTCATCCAAGGTTCCCAGAAGCAAATCAACGGCATTAGGATCACCGAGGGTGCCAAAAGCGGCGGCCGCATAGGCGCGCATATCATATTTCTGTTTCAGCACTTCAGGAAGATTCGGGTCAGCAATATCGTCAGCATTCTGCAAGAGGTCAGAGAGTACGCCAAACGCCCGCCGGTCGCCGCTGGCGGCAAGACTAAGCAGGGCATAACTTCTGGCCACATACGCATCAAGTCGGTCCCGAAGTCTCGAAGAAGGCTCCCAAGGCGGTCCCTGGTAAATGACTTCCAGGAGAAAAGGTACGGCGTCGACGTCATCAAGCCCCTCAACTAATGGGTCAAACCGAGGTACGTAGCAGTCCCTACCCCGACGCATGTGACTCGTCATCAGCTTGTGTACCCCGTGGTACTCACCAGCCTTGTCCACAGCCTCTTTCAGCAGCTCGGAATAATGTGCATTGGGGTCCGAACTGGCCAGTGAAGGAGGAGCGAGAAGGGCATCGACGATACGTTTTCGGACCTTGATGATGGAGCCGTGCTTGAGGCCTTTTGGGAAATTCATTTTGTCGGAGACGTCGGTCCAGTGTTTGAGGTCTTTGGACTTCGTTGCGCCGTAGTAAGTATCGCCGCTGTGGTGGTCGTAGAAGACGTAGTATTCGCCTTTGTGTTTTACGACGCAGGGGCCTTCATTGTGCCATTTGCCGGGGCCTTGGCCGGTGATCGGTTCGGAGATGTCACCGAAGGGGCCGTAGCGGGTCTTGCTGCGTGCGATTCGGATATTCTGATGGGCGGGCGTTACGACGTCGGAATCGTTGTAGCGTTCATCCTTGAAGAACAGCAGCCACGCGTGGTCGCCCTGGATAAGGTAAGCATCGATGCAGCTATAGCCGGGGTCCAGAAGCACCTTCGGCTCGGTGAAGGTCTCGAAGTCTTTTGTGGTGACATACCAGACCCGGTGCTGTTTGGATGTGTGCGGCAGGTCGGGCGGCGGGAATGTACCGTCGTCAACCCAGCTCGACCATACAATCTGCCACTGCTTGTTTTGCCCGTCGTAGAATATTTTGGGCGCCCAGCAGTTTTTCGTGCCGGGTCTGCTCCGCATAAGCGGTATGAGCCGGGGCTCGGTCCAGTTGATAAGGTCGCGGGTGTTGGCGTAGCCGATGTCGCGGCGTCGCCAGCCGGTGGTCCAGACCATGTGAATCGTTCCGTCGGGCCCCATCATGATAAACGGGTCCCGCATAACCATGTCGCCGATGGTGGGCTTCATGTGCGGGCCCGGGATTTCGGTCCAGTAGTAAAGGTCGTCGCTGTATGCCAGATACAGGCCCTCTTTTTCCCCTCTGAACGAGGAAAACAGATAGACCTTCTTGTCCTGACTGCTGGTCTCTTGCGAGGCCGGCATGGTCTGCTCGGAGGCGAGTGTGCATCCGGCTGCGAACCAGCAGCCGGCAAGGACCGCCAACATCGCCTTTATCGCGTGTAATTTCTTGTCCACCTTTTTCTGCCTCCTGCTAAACAATACGGGCGGTCAAAGATGCTTGAAGAACGACTTCACGGCATGGCACTATTATATTTGCCGCATGTTGCCACTCAACTGTTTTCTGAGGGCTTCGGGGCACGGCGACAGGTGCGCGTATCCGTGTTCGTGGCGTCGCTGGGGCGACAAAAAAATTGAATTCATTAACTTTTTTCAGAACCCGTTTCCGAAAGTGGGCTGTACTTTAAGTAGAGGAACGCCTTGATGGGGGCATCAAAATTTAAATAAAGGCCGGACCTGGCATTATCGCAAAGGGAGACGGACCGCGACTAAAAAAAGAAAAATAAAGGGGGGTCGCGTCTCCCTTTTTTTTTGCGCGCGGCAATCTCTACAGCAAATCTTGACGGTTCAAGGATATTTTTGTAAAATACCTGTGATTGACAGGTGAAAATTATGGCTTCTAAGAGTGCAAATGGGAAATTGCAGAATAAAGGATTCACCCTTATAGAACTTCTGGTAGTAATAGCTGTCATTGCCCTTTTTATGTCCATACTCATGCCTTCAATGGAAAAGGTAAGGCGCCAGACTAGTACTTCATAACATTTGAATATGTGGGTACAATTTCTTCAACTTAACTCTTGCGTCGTCGGTTGTAAACTGCCAGTCCACAGCTTTCTGATTGGCATTTCGTTTACGATACCATGCCTTTGCT
>Ga0307378_10000758_pt1 | contig 54572 bp, 50 predicted proteins | sample UN1MG_FD_202238 | JGI IMG/M metagenome (GOLD analysis project Ga0307378, IMG submission 202238) | Soil microbial communities from Risofladan, Vaasa, Finland - UN-1 | ecosystem: Environmental > Terrestrial > Soil > Coastal area > Acid sulfate soil | place: Finland: Risofladan, Vaasa | collected... | reverse complement strand
ATTTTGGCCGATACTATATCGCCAGGGAATGCCTCCTTTCCGCTGGCCCGGGTTAGAACCTTCTGGGCGAAGGTCATGGCTGCCATGATGTCTCCAACTGTATCGCCGAATATAGTCGTTTCTAACATCTTTGAAAATAATTACAAATACTGGGAAATTAGTGGAAATCATATGGGGAAGAGCAGTAGGTGGTTCGTTTCCCGCTTGCTTGTCAGTGCCATCTGCCTAGCTCTTGCCATAGTTCTGTTCTTAATAGGTAATGGTTATCTTAACCAAAACTTGCTGGGCATCATGGCTGTCTTCTACTGGACATTGGGGGTGGTATTCCTGTTCTTTGCCATCATAGTGTGGTTCTACCGCAGGCCTAGTGGTTCCAGTACCTTTACTCATGAACGTCGTGGGTCCCCGAAGACCGAACACGAACTGAACCGGGATTCCGAAATTCAACGGCAACGGGAATTGGACGTCGTTCGGATCGATTCGCACATGGTGGATAGAAAATGGTAATGTCGCCCGGATGCCTGGGAGGCCCGTGTGTTCATCGGCGCTCAACTATCATGTTACCTCGATATCTTGGGGAGGGTCTTAGACATGAAAAGATGGGTGAGTTGGCTATGGTGGAGATTGGCGGCATCATTGATCTTGTTCCCACTTTCCTACGCTTTATTCATATTAGGATTTGATTATTTATTCTTTGGACCCTGGCTGGCTAGCGCTATTTGCTTCTTAGCTGGGATCGTTGTCTGGTTCTATCGTAGTCCTGATCTATACTATCCTGAAAAGGAAGGTCGGATTATGCCCATGACCGAGCATGAAGCCCGATAGGATTGGGAGAGATCAAAGCAAGACGAGCTCAACAGGATAAGGTTATCCGGATACTGGGTAGACTGACGGTAGTACGGCAGATTTAGAGGGCCAAAAGATTGATCCTTTAGAAAAGAGAGGGGATAGTCATAAATCCGCTCCGGGTGTTCTTTTCTTGACTGGAATGAAGATCACTGTCTACGGTGGGGCGGGTGTTATCGGTGGCAACAAGATCCACGTGAGCTTCGGGGACCGAGGGCTGTTCTTTGATTTCGGCGAACCTTTTGATGTGAGTAAGAAATATTGCACGGAGTTCATCAAGCCCCGCGGGGCTCGGGGGCTTAGGGACTACCTCCGAATGGGGATGCTACCTGCGCTGGACTGCTATAGACCCGACCTGTACCCTGGCGATCTATCCTCTTCGGACATGATCCCGGTGCGGACGGATGCGCTCTTTCTATCTCACGCCCATTTTGATCATTACGGACATGTGGGCTTCCTTCGCCAGAACATTCCGATCGTGGCCAGCCCCATGACCTATGCCATCCTTCGAGCCTACAGCGAGACGGGGAGGGCGAACGCCCCGACCGAGCTCTTTGACCACGTGGTGAGAACGGAGAAGGAGGGGGAGCCAAGGGTCCTCATCTCCCCCCGTGGAAAGGTAAAGGAGGTAAAGGGCCGGTGCTGGGTGCTGACCGGGGATGTCATTGAGGACGACCCTGCTTGGAAGAAGGGGTCGGTGTGCGATATCATCAGAGGTGACGGGAAGATAAATGACATCGAGTACCAGGCCTTCCCGGTAGACCACTCGGTCTACGGCGCCACCGCTTACGCCGTTCGCCATGGGAACGAGGATTGGGTGGTCTACTCCGGAGACCTGAGAATGCATGGCGCGAGAGGGGAGATGAGCGCTGCGTTCGCCGATGCCGCGGGGGAACTGAGCCCGAAGGCCCTGATCATAGAAGGTACCCGTATCGGCCGGGTCTCGGAGGAAAAGGAGATCACTGAGGCAGTGGTGAGGGAGAACTGCCGGGCGGCGGTCGAGGAGGGAAAGGGGCTGACCATAGCCGACTTCTCGGCCAATAACTTCGAGCGCCTGGACACGTTCATAGGAATCGCCAAGGATGCTGGAAAGCGCATGGTGGTCACCCACAGGGACGTGGCCTTCCTGAAGAGCATCGCCAAGGTGGATGGCAACGTGCGCAAGGACGATCTTTGGGTGTACCGATCGCTAAGCTCAGAGGACATCGAGGCTGTGAACGGTCTAAAGGACAAGGGCTGGCAGGTGGCCGACCCGGACGATATTGCCAAAGACCCTGAGGAATACATGCTTTGCTTTTCATTCTGGGACATGACCAAGCTGCTGGACCTGGATTGGAACGGAGGAACATACATCTACTCCAACAGCGAGGCCTACGATCTCAAGCAGGTGGACAATCTGCAGAAGCTAATGAACTGGATAGACCTATTTGGTTTCAAATGCCGGGGATTGGACATGGTCGATGGACAATTAGAGTTCGAGAGGGGCTTTCACTCCTCGGGACATCTTTCCCTGCCCCACCTTTGGCAGATCATAGATACGATATCTCCGGAGGTGGTCATACCGGTCCATTGTTCCGACCCGGAGGCCTTCGCCAGATCATGCCCCGTGGAGACGATCGTACCGGTCAAGGGCCAGCCTATATCTCTGGGCCGTCGTTGATCGATCGGACGAATCGGTCCACATCGAACTTTCTTCGAGCGCCGTTCAAATTCATATATCGGATCTTCCCGAAGATCGGTCGCTCGGCCCAAGCCCTGTCGTGCACCCCTCCGATGCTCCAAGCCGCGCCAGTATAACCGTTCGGGTCGCGCCCGTCCATCTCATATCTATCGTTCAGGGATATGACGATGCGTAAGGCCTCTTCGGGCGTCTCCGTCCATTCCAAGATCTTCTTGGCCCAGTACATACGTAGCCATCCGTGCATCTTTCCCTGTTCGACCATCTGCTTCTGGGCCGCGTTCCAAAGTTGGTCGTGGGTTCTGGAATGCCCTAGTTCTGCCTCGTCGTACAAATATTCGCGGCGATCGCCCATGTGCTCCCTCAGAGTTGCCCTGGCCCAAGCTGGAAATCCATCGATCGAATCGTATCTGAGATTGTAATGACAAAAATTGTCTGAGAGCTCTCGACGGACTATGAGCTCTTCCAGAAAAGCCTCTCTATCACCTTGGGGAGCGGATGATCCCCTGACCGCCAAAGCCACCGCTTGAGCTGATATCATGCCAAAGTGCAGGTAAGGGGATAACCCAGATTGAGCGTCTAAGTTAGGATCGTTACGACCGAAGCTATAACCTTCAAGGCGCTTGGTGATAAAATCGTTCAGGACCATGCGCGCCTCGGATTCGCCACCACGCCAATGCTTTTCCTGATACCGTCCAAGTTGGTCGAACGCTCCTTCGATGTTCACCTCCGGCACATCACCTGGCCAGGAAGGAAATTTTAGGGGGAATGGAGGGAGATGATCGATGTATTCGGAAATATGGGCGGATATCTTTGGACGAAAGGTGGATGCAGCATAATCCTGTTTTGGAGATGCCCTCCAGCATGGTACAATGTTGTGCGCGTCCACCTCTTCGAACCCGCACTCGCTCCTTTCCATCGATGTTTTTCTCCATGCCCTCTTCTCCCTCAGAGGATCGAAATCGGTTACGGTCAGAGATATCTCCCATTCCTCCAGGAAACGGGGGAGGGCGTTCTCCGGTTCTCCCTGTAGCAGGAATAACGGCAACCCTACCCTTTTGGCATTGATTGCCAATTCCCTCAACCCCTGCAGCATGAAACGATAATGCCTCGGACCGGCCAATGAGAAATGAGGAGCGAGACAGAACACAATTCCTAATGGGCGCCCTTCCTGGTGGGCCCTGGCCCATGCATGGAACAGCGCCCAATTGTCCTGCAGTCGCTGGTCCCGGCTCATCCAATAAACAACTGGGCCAGCACCCGAGGAATTACGTGCTGATCGCCATCGGCCCTCGTAACCAGGAACTGTCGCCTGCATGCGGTATAGAATTCTCCCCCGCGACCTTAATGCCTCCTCAGACCGTTCCATTCTGCCAACCTTTTGAGTTGACGGTATGGGCGGTCCAAGATCAGAGCCAATAGGACCAAGGGCAGAGGGACGATGATCGGAAAAGGCGAATTCCATGCGAGCGCCAAGGATAATCCAACGGCCATGGATCCTACGGCCAGTGGTGTATGCATCAGGGCGTGTCTCCTGCGTGCAAGGGACATTTGTTTACTAAAAAGAGGTGGCTGACTGGCGTCGAGGACCGCCGCGGCGACCGCCGCCGATCTGAACGAAGCTTGGACCATGATCTCCTCCAGGTCCTTCTTGGGCTTGGTCCTGACGATCGTTCCTCGAACGAACTCAGGTGAGGAGACATATTTTTTCAACCCCACTTCAATGGCCTTTTGCGGAACGGTTAAACCGGCCAGCTTCTTCTCGCGTCGTTCGTGGGTCAGCCCCATTAACCCCTTTGATGTGGACTTGTCCTGAATGTAGTGGAGAGCCATCCCTAGATGCCTGTAACCCTGGTAGGTATCATTGCGCAGGAACGATTTTCTGGCCATCCAGACGTGAATCATAATGACCCGGTCGGATGCTCTGTGATGTCTTACACGATAGGAATGCCCCGGCCTGTTGGCCCTCTCCCCGTGGCGGTCCGGCTCCACCAGCCCATCCAGGAATGACCTCCTCTCTCCCTCCGACATCTGGAACCGATCGGCGATAGCGTTGCCGATGGAGAGATGAGAACGCCATTTCATGAAACCCGTTACAAAGAGCCAGTATATAAGTGATGAATAAAAAAGGAAGAATGTCAGGACATTTCATCCTGACGAGGTTAGGTTCACTTGGAGAGAAGTAAGAATTACTTCTTCTTGGTCTCAGCCTTCTTTTCCGGCCTCTTGTTCTTATCCATTCGTAAACCACCTCCAGTCCCTGCTGGGGATGAGAGAAATAATTGGGTAGGATATACCTAAGGAATATCATCATACCACGTTCCTATTATCATGAATATAATATTAAATAACAAAAGTGCGAGATTTTAGGCTGTTAAGTAAGAGATATCGATCCAGTTAGAAAAAATTTCAATTCGACAATATTTGTAATGATGTAGGCAATACATTAGATATCACCACTTTATTGATTGATTTTTTCGTTGATTGTCGAAAATTGTCCTAATTAATCATTGTTAATTACAAAACGCTTATCTAACCAAATGATACTGATGCCGCCCAATCGGGCTAACGATCAGGAGAGTTTTACAACGTTCGAGATGTTCGCCGTGGGGGAAGAGTTAGCCCTCCTTAACCTAGCCTTCCTGGTTGCTACCTATGCATTTCTGGGAGGGGCTATAAAATATATCGATCAGGTCTACGATGAAGACATGGGGTCCATCACCATGGCCAAGATATTGGCTGTGCTATCTGGACTCCTTATGGGCGCGAGCATGATCATAGACGGAGGATTCTCGACCGCGTTCTTCATGGCCATGCTCATTAGTTTGGTGCTCACTAAAAAGATCGATAACTGGAGCTTCCTGACGGGGACGATGGTGGCCTTGGCCACCTTCATAGTTGGAGCATTGATCTGGGGGGCGGAGCTGTTGCCCATACCCATAGTGATCTTCCTCATTGCCGGGGCGATCGATGAGATTGCGGACTCCTTCGCTCACAGAAGAGGTCTGGGGCAGGTGGCAGAATATATACTGCACTACCGACCCTTCAGCGATCTGGCCCTGGTACTGTTGATCGTCATCATGCCTTTCGACTGGCACTACCTAGCGCCTTATTTCGCCTTCACCCTATGCTACCTATTCATGGGCGGACTGGAGGATGGACAGATGGCGGAGTCTTTCAAGGGGATATTACGCCGGGCCTCCCAGTTGCGTCCCTGATCTTTGCTAGGAACGTGACACGAAAACGATTATATCGTAGGCGCTGCCATCTTTTAACGATGGATATGGATGATAAGGAATCGATCATGCAGGAACTGCGCAGCATCCCCATCGTGGGAGAGAAGGTAGCGGAACCATTGTACCTTCTAGGTATAAGATCGGTCAAGGAACTGGTGGATAGGTCCCCCGAAGATATGTATGGTGAGTTACGCACCATGAAGGGCTATTATGTCGAGCCATGCATGCTAAACCAGTTCAAGGTGGCGGTCAGCATGGCCGCCAAGATGAAGTAGGGATGCCTGCGGCCGATCATATCTGGCATTCGATGTAGTGCTCCCCCACTTCCTCTTGCCCCTCCCAATCCTCGGCCGTCTCAGCCCCGGATTGTCTAGATCGGTGGTTGTCAGTACTTCCTGCCTCGTCGGTCAGTTGCGGGAATAGGTCACCACGGCTCTCATGGCGCTCCGCTGGATATCTCCTCATCTGTGATTCGCTGACGAAGGTAGGCATATCACCCTGGGGCCATTCTTCATCCACCGGAGAGAATATCATCACCAGGCTTGCCATGATGATCACGAGAACGATGGCGGCCGCCAAGAGACGCCTGACAGCAGGGTGCTCGGGCATGTTAATATCATTCGTCTATCATTGTTTGAACCCCGCCATATCGTTGACCTGGTGGTCAACATCGATCTCGGCGAGTTGTAGACCAAGGTATAAGGCGTTTCTAGCGTTCTCCCATCCCGATGCAGCGCCATTATTTCGTTGCCAAGATGCCTGATGAACCGGGGGCATTGCATAGGGCGGCCGAGATCGTCAAACGGCACGGTGGGAACATCGACCGGATCCAATACGACAAGAGGATCGACCCCTATACTGTGTTCTTCGAAGCCCGCTGCTCCGACGAAGAGTACCTGGCCATGAAGACAGAGCTGGATGCCATTGGCTACCTTCAGGGGCAAATGATGGTTCCCAGCTTTCTCAAGTTCCAGGTGATATTACCAAACAGCAGTGGCGCGTTGTTCGATTTTCTTAATTACACGACCGCCGCAAAGTGCAACATCGATCTATTGGACTTCGATGATCGCGGCAAACACCCGGAGCGTCTGACCGTTTCTCTGACGGTGGAGAAGGCCCAGATGGTGGACCATCTCCTGGAGGACCTCAAGTCCCGTTATCCGTTGGAGATATTGGAATATGATACCACTGGTCAGCACCTGGACGACACGGTGTTCTACATTCGCTTCGCCCAGGAGCTGCGGGGACTGCTCGGACATGCTGAAGATGCGTTCCTGTTGAGATTGCTGTCCGATATCAACCACGTTGCGCAGGAACTGATGAACATGGGCAAGGACCCCAAGCAGGTCTTCTCGGACGTCCTGCGTAGCGGGAAGGACCTGAAGATGACCAGTGGGAAGAGCTTTTACGCCGACCTGCAGGAGCTGGACCTGGAGGGAGCGAGATTGCTCTGTGTGCAGATGCCTTGCGGGGGTAACTCCTACCTGTTGTTGAAGGGGGCGGACGTGACCATAATCGATACCGGCTTCGGAATATACTTCCGTGATCTGGACCTGCTCATGGAAAGAGAGGGATGGGGCGGCATGGGCATGGTACGTCAGGCGTTCATAACCCACGGAGATGCCGATCACTCCGGTTCTGCCGGACTGTTGAACGCGGAGGTCTGGATGCATCCTGATACGGTGGAAGTGATACGACAGTCCAACCGAGCCTATGGTTCGGAGAGCGAAGGGTCCGTACTGGCTGAGATCTACACCAAACTGATCAATCTCTTCTCCGCTTTCTCCGTGAACGAAGAGCCTAGGACGTTCCACACCGAAGCATTAGGAAAAAGGGGCGACTTCACCATATTGGCCAGAACGGATGTGGCTGGCATGGGATGCGAGGTCCTCGAAGGGTTCGGCGGACATACACAGGGCCAGGTGTTCTATTTCCTTCCCACCCAGCTCGTAATTTTCACCGGTGATAGTCTGATCAACTTTGATAGCCTGACCGAAGAGCGCAAGGAGTTCGCCACACTGGCCAAGAACCTCATGACCACGGTGAACGTGGACAGCGTGAAGGCCTCCAAGGAACGCAAGGGTCTGCTGCGACTGATCGATGAGGTGGAATCGGCCAGGAACGATGGCCGAAAGTGCCTGGTCTGCAGTGGACACGGGGCGATCTCCGTGCTCGAGAACGGCCGATTGGTACAGCACGGGAACGTTCGACGATATACCTCGGAATAAAAAGGGAGAGGGAAAATGTTTGGAACGGTCTAATTTCCCACCAGGGTCCCGGCGAACACCTGCCATGCCAACGCGGTCTTGGCCACCAGGCTGAGCACGATGTAGATGTACTCCCCATAGAGGTAGTCCTGCCATTTCCCCTTCTTCCTATATTGCAATATCATGTTTATGGCGAATATGTTGAAGAAGAAGGCTATGGAAATGAAAATACCGTAAACGAAGGCTGGGGGCGATCCACCTCTGACACCGGTGAAGTACATCACTAAAGCGATCCATGGGACCAGACCGGCGAAGCACCCGAATATGAACGAGGTCCAATCGGTTCTCTTGGTGTTCTGGTTGTGCAGCTCCATCATGTACCCGAACAGGTTCATGCAGGCATTCAGCGAGAACAACAGCATGATGGATACAAAATCGAACATGCCACACAGCCAAGCGATGACCACCAGCATGAACGAGGAAGAAACCGCATATTCGAACCAGCGGGCCTTGTTGATGTTCATCTTCAGGTTCTTTACATACCATTTATAGCCGAAGGTCGAGATCGAGAAGTGAGCGATCGCCGACATGAGCAGGAATAGCGCAACCATGGGACCAAGCGGCACGGAGAAGAGCTCGAGCGCAGCTCCGGGGCCTCTCGGCGGGAAACCCCCCGCCGCATCTATGAACGAGGTCGTGAAGACCATCTTTACACTGTAATCTGCGATTGCCAACATGATCGCTGCTTGAATGAAGTGGAATGCCCCCATCACCGCATTGAAGCGCCTCAATTTTTGGAACTTGACGTTATCAATATCATTACTATCCACGATAACCCCTCTAAGAATATCATGCATTCAATTGGTATAAATAAATTCTAATAAATCTATTGAAATGGCAAGTATTATTAATCCTTTGATACGAACTGGCTAAGACCATTCCCTTTAAAACATCTAAAGCGGAGAAAACAGGCTGATGGTCCATTCGGAGATCATTGACCAGCATCAGTGGGAATAGAAAATTGGGGGCCGAAGCCCCCTTATCGTTCGCTACCTTTCAACCCCTCAGGGTGCCAGACCACACCTGCCAAGCCAATATGCTCTTGGCGAACAGGGACAGGATTATGTACCCCCTCTCTCCGACCAGATAATCGGCCCATTTGCCCTTCCTCCGGTACTGGAATACCATGTTCAACGGGAAGATGTTGAACGTGATGAACAAGGACACGATGATAAGGTAGACGAATGAGGGTATGGTGTCCGAGTAGGGAGCGATGGCACCTACGAAATACCAAATGATGACCACCCAGGGAACGAGTCCGGCGATGCATCCGACGTAGAATGGGGTCCAATCCACCTTTTCCCGGTCCTGGTTCCTCCTCTCCATGAGCATCCCGCAGAGGTTCATGACCATGCAGGAGAAGAATATGAGCAGCAGAGCCCCGAAGTCGAATATGCCCACCAGCAGGGCGATGATGACCAGCATCCAAGAGGCGCTGAACGAATATTCGATCCATCGGGCATAGTTGATGTGGTTCTTCAGGTTCCTCACGTACCAAGGATAGAGCCAGGGCGAAGCCAGCAACCAATGGGCGATAGCGGATATGAACAGAAAGGCCGCCACGGATGGGCCGATCGGCAAGCTGTATACCACATCGGTCTTGTTCATCAGCGTCTCGGTCAGTTCATCGTAGAAAAGGAAATTGGATGTGATGTTGATGGAAACGGAATTGCTGACCAACAACATCAAGGACGCTTGGATGAAATGGAACAAGCCCATTATAGCATTGAAGTTCCTCAATTTTTTGAATTTAGTATCATCTGTATCGGCTTCTGCCATAGAAACCCCTCATAAAATAGGATTTACAGCGTATTTAAATGACTTGTTTCTGAAGTGAGTCCCTTTCAAAAATAATATTAATGTACTTTCCCCTCACACTGTCGATTGTTATGAAAGAGAACATTCTACGAGAGGTCATAGAGACCAAGAAGTTCCTGTTCTATGGTGGAAAGGGTGGGGTAGGCAAGACCACCATGGCCGCGACCACTGCAACCTGGCTCGCCGATCACGGATACAAGACGCTGATCGTAGCGACCGACCCGACCATCAGCCTCTCGGCCATTTATGGCCAGCATATCGGTGAGACGGAGATAACCAAGATCGGTACGGAGCGCAATCTGTGCGGATTGAACATCAACCCCAAGAAGGCCATGGGAGTCTTCCAGACCAGGTTGGAGGGCATGATGCAGGGCTTCTCCACCATGTTCGGCAGTGAACTGCTATCCACACCGTGCACTGAGGAGATCGCCGCTTTCGACCAGTTCGTCAGCTTCTTCGAGGATACCGAACATGACAAGGTGGTCTTCGATACGGCACCAACAGGTCACACCCTAAGAGAGCTGTCCATGCCTTTCGACTGGTCGGGATACATCTCCAACCAGATCAAGAATCGTCGAGAGCTGTCGGAAGCTTTGGGCTTCGTTTACGATGAGCAGATGGTGGCCGATCTGGAAGTTGAGAAGGCCCGTTACGACCGTTCGGTCAAAGGGCTTTCGGACACCAGCATCTCCGCCTTCAACCTAGTGCTGCTGCCGGAAAAGCTGCCCATCGAGGAGACCGCCAGAGCCATCGAGGACCTTTCGGGTTTCGGCATCAAGGTGCGCTCGCTCATCATCAACGAGGTCATCCCCAAGGAGGTCCTTCAGGGCAACTGGTTCTTAGAAAGGAGAAGGGCAACACAGGACAAGTACCTGAAAGAGATCGAGGAACGGTTCTCGTCCATAACCCGCAAGGAAGTGCCTCTTCTCGACACCGACGTTTATGGGATGGACATTCTGAGACGGGTGGGAAGAGGTCTGTATGGCGAATAAATTGAAGTTGACCATCTTCTCCGTTTCCTGCTGCCACCCCCAGTATGCAGCCTACGACAAGCAGTACGTGGATAGGTTGAAACAGGCCTTGCAGGAGACCGGATTGGAGGCAGACCTTAATTTGATCACTGCAACAGAAGCGCAATTGGGCGTCCAACACTATTACCTAGCAGAGATCCAGCCTTTGTTCAAAAAGTACGGTTCGGCCGTCGCGCCTGCTCTTTTCATCAACGAACGCCTGAAGCTCTACGGCGGAGTGCCGACCTTGGAAAAGCTGAAAGAAGTGATGATGGAAGCCGCAAATGACCAGTCCCTGATCATGTGGTGAGACATGCCGGAACTGCCGGAGGTGGAGACCGCCCGTCGGCAGTTGCATGAGGAACTGGTCGGCCAGCGGATCGTGAGGGCCGATGCTTTGGACCTGAAGATGCTGGTAGGCGGTAACGCCAAGGAGTTCAGTTCCCGCCTGGAGGGAAGGCTCATCGTAGGCACCGACCGCCATGGAAAGCATCTCTTTCTACTGCTTGATCACGGAGCCTTGCGCATACACTTGGGAATGAGCGGTAGCCTTCACCCGTTCAGATGCGGAGGGGAGACCTCCCATCAAAGAATGGTCCTGGATCTAGACCGTGGCCGGGTCATTTTCGATGATCCGCGACGGTTCGGACGCTTTCAGGTCGTGGAAAATGTCATGACGTTCGTCTCGCAGAAGGGATTGGGACCGGATGCGCTCAGCATCGGAGAGGGGGAATTTCACCGTAGAATATGCAGAAGAAGGAAGGCCATCAAGGCCGTGCTGTTAGACCAGAAGGTGGTCGCGGGCATAGGGAACCTTTACGCCGACGAAGTGTTGTTCCAAGAAAGGCTAGCACCTATGGCATTGGCGTCTCAGATCCCACAGGACCGGCTGATGGGAGCGTGGAGCAGGATGCGAGAGGTGCTTGGTACCGCCATCGAGGCAGGGACCGAATTTGAAAGGTTTCCTGCTGACTATCTGCTTCGACAGAGGAATAGGGGAGGACCTTGCCCCAGATGCGGCCAGGAGCTTAGATCGGCAAAGGTCGGAGGTCGGACCACGATCTACTGTCCCTTTTGTCTATTAAAATAAGCGAATTGAAGAAAATGAGTTTTTTATAGCATAAAGATTGTTGTAATGCTCGGTGGGGAATGGACGAAAGTCTGGTCACTATAGTAAATCTCTTACTTTGTCTGGTCATCATGGCCATTGGTCTATTGGGCTACCGACGGAGCCGGCATGCGCTACCAATGATATTGGCCCTGGTCTTCGGACTGTTCGGGTTGTCCCACGCCCTGGTGCTGATAGGGATATCGAGCGATCTGGAACCCGCGGTGTTCATCATTCGTGGGCTGGCCTATGGACTGGTCATCTATCTCCTGTACCGGTACGTAAGGGTCTTGGACATCTTTTGACGGTTCTGATCGAGACCGTTGACCCCGCGCACACCACATGTTTAATACCGCTCGAAAGGAGTGTTTCAATAGGTGATGTAGTTGGTAACACCATCTGAGGAGATCACCAAGTTAGGCGATATCGCCAGAAGGCACGGAGCTGTTGCCGCCCCCCTAAGCGCGCACGAAGTGGTGGTGGCTGACTGGGTCAGGTTCAAATGCCGCTACGGATGCAAAGGGTACGCTAAACACCTCTCCTGCCCCCCATACGCCCCTGACCCCGAGGAGACCCGCGGGATGTTAGCCGAGTACGATCACGCCTTGTTGCTCAGATTTGACGGAATACCGGGAAGGGAGAATGCCCGGCCGGAGGACGTGCCCGAGGATTTCCACCCTTGGTATAGAGATCTAATACTCTGGGTGAACAAGACGGTACACCTCTTAGAGAAGACCGCCTTCTATGATGGGTACTACAAGGCATTCGGTTTTGGGGCCTACCCATGCATATATTGCGAGCATTGCGTGGCCGAGGAGAGCGAAGGGTCGGTGGACGAGAGCGTGCGTCGAAAATGCCGGCATATGGACCTGGTCCGCCCGAGCATGGAGGCGGCCGGCATGGACGTCTTCGCCACCGCAAGGAAGGTGGGGTGGTCCTTGAGCACCATACCCTGCCAGGATATGCAGTATGGCAAGGTGATCAGATTAGACATCAGGTCAGTAGGCCTGGTGCTTCTGGAATGATGCCTCGAACAGCATAGGAGCGGCTGCTCAGCGTAAAATAGTAATGGATGGTAACGGTTGTTGTCCTGAGGACGCTAGTGACATGGCTGAAGAGAGCGACGGTCGGTCCGGGGACAAAAATGGATCTTTGCCCAAGGAAGTGGCTGCCGGACTAAAAGAAGCGGGAGGGCTGGAAGGTCTGCGGTCCGTCATGCCCGACGAAGCGATCTTGAAGCCCCTGGCCGAGCGGCATCAGGCCCTTTCCGATCCATTGCGGCTCTCCATCCTGTACTTTTTAAGAGGAAGTGAACTGTGCCCCTGCGTCCTGAAAGATATAACCGGATTGAGCGATTCCAAACTGTCCTACCATCTAAGTATTCTGGAGAAGGCTGGCATGATCGTATGGCGTCAAAGCAAGAACTGGCGGGTGTATAGCCTGACCGATCTGGGTAAGGCCTCCGTACCCTGATCTAAACTGAATCGAACACGGTCTTTAGGGGTAATATATAAATCGAAGGCGAACCAATCGACAGTCCATGACAACAAGCGGTGGATCTTCTGCCGGTTCTATGGAACCTCTTTATGCTAAAATAGAGGAAGCCGCCATGCAGGCAGGCTCCGATATGGTCGGCTTTGCCAACATGACCCCGTTGAAAGGATTGCTGGTCGGGGACCCTACAACCTTCGAGTTACCTTTCGCGGTCACCTTTGCAGCGGAGATACCCAAGGTGGCGGTTCAAGCTTCCATGAACAAGCCCAGCGAGGAGATGCGGGAAGCCTACAAGATGTGCAACAAGAAGCTCAAGGCCACCGGAGAAAAGGTGGTGGAGATCCTGACTGCTGCCGGTTACAAAGCACGCTTCATCGACCCGGCCCAGAGAGTGGTCCCTGAAAAGCTGCTGGGACCGATCTCCCAGAAGGCCATCGCCACACAGGCCGGAATGGGTTGGATCGGTAAGAACGGTTTGCTCATCACCGAGAAGTTCGGCCCCCGCCAGAGAATGGGCGCAGTGCTGACCGATATGCCAGTTACCAGAAAGGTCGCCTTGATAAACAACCAATGCGGCGAATGCACTGCCTGCATCGACAACTGTCCAATGAAGGTGTTAAAGGGTCCGGAGTTCGAGCACCACCCTGAGTCCCGTGACCTGGTCATAGACTGGGCAAAATGCGGGGATTACGAGAAACGCCTCATCGGTGACGGCAGCAAGCCTGAGAAGGCCTGCGGACGGTGCATAGCTAGATGCCCCTTTTCATTCCCGGAGAAGTAAAACCTATTAGGGGGCCTGACCCCCGTGCCTTCAATTTTTTTAAGCACGTTCTAGCCGAATGCTTCGGACCTTCAGCAATACCAATGTTCCGTTCAATATCATGGCCACGGCGTTCCAGAGGATCACGGGCAGGTCTTGTATGACCAGACCATACAGCAGCCATAGGGAAAGACCGACCATAAGGAGAACGGGCATGGTCAAAGAGACGTCTTTCATGCTGCCAGTGCGATACCCCTTGATGACCTGCGGGACGAAACCCATGGTCGTAATGAATCCTGCGGTCAGTCCTAGCAAGACGGACATGTCCATGACCCTTCATTCGTTCTTTAATATTCACACTTTCGTCGATCAACGGTTCGGACATGGGACCGGGTCTTCTCTTATACGTTTATAAAGGCCACCGGAAAAAAATGATCGATCGGGAGATATCCCTTCGTTCGGACCCAGAGATCCGATGCCTCTGGATGATAATGGTTGGTAAATACTTAAAATAAGACCTATAATTTTCCTCACCTATGTCCTCATCAGAATCATCCCCCAAGACCGCGGGGGTCCTATTCAACTTGACCATTATCATCTCCGCCCTCGGAGTGTTCGCAGCGATATACTTCTGGTTCGATGACGTGAAAGAAGCTGTTTACATTGCTAGCTTCACCCTGGTCGGCCTGATCGGGATAGTCAGCTTCCTCCGGCATTCGATATTCTACAGATCGGACCAGGCGCGGATGGGTTGGCATCAGGACCGGCCGGAGTTCCAGATAGAAGTGGGCTTTTCCAACCTGGCCATCGGTGTTGCCGCCATCGTCGTTGTCGCACTTGATCTCGGATTGATCGCCAGTGCTGTGTGCCTCCTCACCTATGGAATATATCTGGGAAGCGCCACCGTACTGCACGGCGTAGAGTTCGCCCGGAGGAATAGCGAAAACAGGAACCCTGCGAAGATAATCAACTCCGCCTTCTTTTCGATGATACTGATAGCCTTGGCCGTACTGGCATTGATGGAGGCAGGCGCGCTTTGAGAATCGCACATAATGGCATCCAAGCGTTCAATGATGTGACAAAAAAAGCACCTGATCGACGTCCTGGTCCTCTTTAGAATAATAAGTATTGATCATTTATTGCGGTTCGACATCGAACGTCGCACCGCCCCCTTGATCACGCGTGGCCGCCTCGAGGATTGCATCGAGGTTCACCCCGGTCATCTTCTCCGACAGCTTCCAGACCCTCCTAGCCAGATCGTTATCCTTTCCCCGTTTATGCGGTTCTACCAGGACGGGACATCCTTTGAACTCCATCCAGCCATCGGGACCGAAGTAGTCACCGTTGGTGGCGTTCGGGTCCAAAGCAGCCCGCAATGCAGGCATAGCCCCTTCGTTGAGGCCGTGCATGAATGGTTTTAGACCCTTGCGCATAAGTTTTCCGTTTCTATACAGAGGGGTGTCCACCAGGCCGGGATGACAGGTCAAGCTGATAGGCGCGCCCAAACCCATCTGGTCCAGCCTCCTGTGCAGCTCCCGGGAGAACAGCAGGGTAGCCAGTTTGCTCTGCTTGTAAGCCCTCCACGCCCTGTAGGACCTTTCGGAATTGATATCCTTGAAGTTGATCCGGCCACCTCGATGCACTATGCTCGATTGGGTGATCAAACGGGAATTGGGCGTGTTCGATAGGATACCCAGTAAATGTGCCGTGAGGACGAAATGCCCAAGATGGTTCACTCCCCACTGAGACTCGAACCCATCGTTGGTCCGTCCATAGGGGGGTGTCATTATCCCAGCGTTGTTGATGAGCAGGTCCAGGGAGATGTGCCCTGATCTGAACCATTCTGCGAACCGCTCTATCGAGCGCAGGTCGCCCAGGTCTAATCCCATCGCCGTGGGCGTCGCCCTTGGGATGGACCTTCTTATCTCCATGGCCACGGCCTCAGCCCCTTCCAGATCGATATCGGCCAGTATGACGGCCCCTCCCATTGTCGACAGTGACTTGGCGATGTGCGCCCCCAGTCCGGAGGCCGCGCCGGTTACGATGACGGTCTTGCCGTCGATGCGCGGCACGTTCTCGTCACGCCAATCCCATGCGCGTTCTGGCATGGTGGTGTGGATGTGGTGGTGAGATGATAATCGTTTCCGGGACACTTCCCGGCAGTATGCCCTGAACCCCTCGGGCTCATGGATAAGAATGATGGCGGGCCCGTGGGGATTCGAACCCCAGTCTTCGGCTTCGAAGGCCAAAAGGATATCCAGACTACCCTACGGGCCCATCCGTTGCCGCATATGGGAATGGGGGAGATAATACTATTGTCGGGGCTGAACGCCATCAACAAGCAGCACAGAGGGTGTTCGGCATACCTTGAACAGGTTCATCACCGCATGACAGGGGCAACAGGTGGCTACGGCTATGATATCACCGACCTCGCTACTTTTCACCAGGTTCCTAAGGGATTTCAGGTCCTTTCCCAGGATGGCTCCGTATGCATCGACCTTGATCGTCCTGAGCACCGCATGGCCGATCGACATGTCGTCCAGCACGGCTTTTAACACCTGGTAAAGGTTCGCAACAAGGGAGTGCCCGGTGAGAGGGCAAATTTCTTTTTGCTCGCAATCCTCAGGGCATTTCTTCGACCCTTTGTTCAGTGTCATTAGGACCGTCCCGTTGTCGGGGTCCATGGTGACATTGCCTAGTCCCCCCAATCTGGCCACCAATTTCTTTTCCAGGAAAGAAGAGCCCCTGGGCGATAACCCACCCCCACCCCAGGCCATCGCCAATCGTCCCGCAGTGTGTCCGGGCATGCCAGGGACCAACAGGTCAACGCTTCCCTTTTCCAGAACAGCTACGGCCGTACTAATGACATCCCCGCATAACAAGAGTGGTTTAGCCTCGTACCATAGCTCGTCGATGGAACCGCACACCCGGCATCGATCGGCCACCAGGCAATGTTCGTCTGCGTCCAGGACAGCCACTCGATAGTCCTCCGAGAGCAGCTGGCCCAGCACCTTGGCGCATATCCTACCTCCTCCCAGACATAGGACCCTGGCTGGAACCTCCCCGTTCAATACCTTTCCATCCATGGTCTGGTCTGACACCTTTACCGATACCCCTATCGGTTTTAGGTAATCTTAATAATCTGCTTCCCTCTTCAGCGATTCATGAAGCGGGTCACCATGGGCCATGGAGCGGGAGGAGAGATGATGCAGGAGCTCATCGTCAAGTCCATTGCGCCTTTCCTACCCAAGATAAGGACCGAGGTGTCACTGGAATCCTATGACGATTCCGCCGTGGTCGATGGTGTGCTTTTTACCACCGACGGGCACACCGTAAAACCCATCTTCTACCCCGGAGGGGACATCGGGTCCCTGGCGGTCAGCGGCACGGTGAATGATATAGCCGTCATGGGGGGAAAGGCCCTGGCATTGTCCAACACCATGATCCTGGAGGAGGGGTTGGAGATCGAGGTCTTGGAAAGAGTGATGAAAAGCATCGGCCGATACTCGGAGATCTCCGGGGTACCAGTGGTGACCGGGGACACCAAGGTCATGGAGAAGGGAGCGATAGACGAGATGGTGGTGGTGGCCTCAGCCATTGGCAAGCGACACCCCTCTATGGATCACAATCTCGAGGTCGCCTCGTCCTATAGAAAGGTCGATTCCCGCTGGCTCACTGACGACAACGTGAGGGATGGGGACATCATACTGGCCTCCGGTACGATGGGCGATCATGGGATAGCCCTGCTCTCATTCCGCGAAGGTTACGGCTTCGAAAGCGAGGTGCAAAGCGACTGCGCCCCCCTCAATCACATGATAGGAAAATTACTGGAGGTAGGAGGGATGACCTCCATGAAGGACGCCACCCGCGGCGGCTTCGCCAACGCCATCAATGAGTGGTGCAGTAAATCCAAGATCGGAATAGAACTGGTGGAGAAGGACATCCCTATTGCAGAGGCTGTGCGCAACGCCAGTGAGATGTTGGGGCTCGATCCATTGACCATCGGGAACGAGGGGAAGGTCATCATAGCCTGCGTTCCGGAAATGGCCGAAGAGGTCCTGAAGGCCTTGAGGGCCGACGAACATGGCAGGAATGCCGCCATCATCGGGAAGGCCAGCAAGAACACGAAACACGTCATGATGCGAACTGAGGTTGGTGGACGGCGCATATTGGAACCGCCTGTGGGCGACCCGGTCCCGCGCATCTGCTGATCTCGAACGCATGACATTGCCTATGACAGCGTATCTTCAATGAGCAATATCTTCGTCGTTACCAAATAAAAGTGCCTCTTTTCAGGTCATTAACCCCTGAACATGGATCATTCAGACGGTGATCCTTTTCAATGACGGGGTTACGATTCTCCCCCATATTATCTATGTCTTAACAATAAATAATTTTTATTTGTACATATAATTATAATTATATGTCGTGTAATTGATTCGTAGGCGATTGCCTTGTCGAATTATTCCGCCATCGCGCGAGAGATGAAAGACATCCTGGGCTTGAAACATGAACCCGTAGCCATCACCCTTATTAAAGAACGAAGCGCCATGCCTGCGGATTACCCTGTACCGGAGACACCTCTGAGGCATTGTGCGACTATTATGAGGGCGCGCAAAGGCGAGAAACTCTTGGTTCCGGCGGACAAGCAAGCATGCCCTGTAGGAGCCTCGGCCATGGGTCTGGTCCCCGTTCCAGAAAAGGTCGCGTCAGGCGATTTCCATTACAATATGGGCATGTACAAGGATTCTGCTGCGGCCAAAAAGACATTGGAGGCCAGACCAGCATTCCCGATGGGTAGCGTGGTCGCGGTGGCGGCGGCACCGTTGGGGCAGGCGACCTTGGAACCCGATGTGGTCGTGATCACGGCCTTGCCGGAGCAGGTATTCTGGCTCATACCGGCCTCTTCCACCTATGAATATGGGGGTCGGGTCACGGTGGAGATGGGAGCGGTCCAGGCCAGTTGCGCCGACTCGACCATCATGCCGATAGTGAGCGGAAAGACCAACATCTCATTGGGATGCTTCGGTTGCCGCAAGACCACCGACATAGCTCCGGAGGAAATGCTGGTCGGGATCCCATTCAAGAGATTTGATGAAATTATGGCCGCATTGAGGGCCATGGGGGCCGGCCCTATCCCGAAATCAAGGGCGAAATAATCCTGGAAGGGAATTGAATGGACGAAAAGGACCAGCGTAACCAATGGAACCTGACCTATACCGGCAAGAACGATTTCTTCGGCCCCGAACCGAGCGACCTTGGACGCCGAGCCGTGAACATCTTCAAGAAGTCCGGAAGTCGAAAGATACTGGAACTAGGCTGTGGCCAGGGACGCGATACATGTCTGTTCGCCAGAGAGGGGTTCAAGGTCATCGCTTTGGATTACTCTGAATCGGGCATATGTCAGATTAGGGAAAGAGCCGAAAAGATGTGCTTGGACCCGAACTTGGAGTGCGTGGTGCAGGATGTGCGTGCCGGAATACCGCTTCCGGACGCATCCGTGGACGCAGTGTACTCGCACATGCTATTCACCATGGAACTGTGGGAGAAGGAGATATCGTTCATCCTGAAGGAATGTCGCCGGGTGCTAAAACCAGGGGGGCTGAACCTTTATTCAGTGCGCAACGACCATGATCCGCACTTCGGCAAAGGGCCGAACAAGGGTGAGGACATGTGGCAGAATCCCATTGGCTTCGTGGTTCACTACTTCTCAGAAGAGAAGATAAGGAGATTGGCAGTTGGCTACGAAATCGTTCATATCCAGGAATTTGACGATCCTTCGCCTCCCTTCACCAAGAAGCTGTACGAGGTTCTGCTTCGGAAGACCTGATCACACCGCTCCAGCGATCAGGTAGCAGATCACGAAGGCGATCAGTCCGACTCCAGCCATCCTGAGGCCCTTCCACCAAGGGTTCCTCTCGCTCATGCGCCCCATGAAGAATCCGGTGACGAATAGTATGGCGATGGCCAGGACCAGGGATGTCTCGGCTGCCACCACCAGCGTATCCCCTCCCATGAACAGGAAGGGTGAGACGATGATCGCCGAGGCCATGAGTGGGGCCAGCGAGTTCAACACCGCGATGATGATGGCACTGGCTTTGGAAGCCTTGCCCAGATTGGTATCTTCCACCGGGCGCAGCATGGCCCGCCCTATCTCGTCCAATCGCCGGGCCTGCTCCAAGCTTTCCGCCTCGTAGACACTGGTGCCAGTGGATATGGACAGCGCTACGCAGCTGGTGATGATAGTGGAGATTACCAGCCCCCTCTCTGCATCGGCGGTCAACGCGGTACCGATTATGATTCCCAGCACCACGAACGTGGTGTCGAACATGGTATTGATAAAATATCTTCTTAGAGCGGGGCCGGTCTCCGGCAGGCTCATGGCCTGCTGGAACCAGGAGCCTCTGCGGTCGTTCTTGGCCACTGGATGATCACCATTTAGAGATTATGTAATGGGAGAGGCGGACTAAAGCCTTTTCGTATGCTGATGGGCGCCCCATCGATCACATCCATCTGAAATGGGTTCAACATTATAATCCATTGATTTTTACAATTAATGATGATGATCAATCAAAACCTTATATAATCTTCAAAGAAATGCTTTTTATAATTCGCCCTGCGGAACTACTTTATGGGGGGGCGGGAGGAGATATTTGATGATGAACAATTTGAAAAAGATGATCGCTGTGGTTATCGCTTTTACCATGCTGTCTGGAGCCTTTTTGGTTATGATCCCGGATAGTGGACAATCGTCACAGGCGAATTCGGAGCCATATGCTGACCAGATACCGATCTACGCAGAGGAGGACATTAGGAACAATGGCATAGATGACCTTGTGAACCCCGGGTTCGACCTGAGCATGGAGGCCCCAATGGCGGATAACATACCCGTCGATACCTCCAACGTTTACATTACCCAGGATATGTATGACGACAGTTTTTACATGGAGCTAATGACCAAACGCGGCGAGGGGGTTCACTGCGAAGTATGGGTCGCTGATGACCTAAATTTCAGCAGCCCTTCCGATCCTCGTAACTCCAAGGTCAACATAACTGATGATCAGGTCCTTTATATCATGGAGGAGTTCGACACTACCATCTACCCTGTTATGACAGACACGTTCATCGAGGCACCAGCTCTGAACGGGACAGATCCTGATATATCCCTGTGGCAGTGGTTGTTCTGGGACGACAGCCTCACCGTTGAAGACATCAGCGATATGCTTTACCCGACCAACGACACGGGCAAGATGATGATCATGATCTTCAACATCCGGGATGACAGCTACTATGACCCCGACTACACGGGAGGGTACATAGCCGGATTCTACTGGAGCTTCATACGTGACCTGTACGACAGGAACGTCATGCACATCGATTGCTATGACTGGGTCAACAGGACCGGTGTACAGTCGGATGTCCCTGACTCGGGCCACTATTCCTACGTGTACGAGTCCACCGTAGCCCATGAGTACCAGCATCTCCTGCACGCCGAGATGGACGGACAGGAGGAAAGCTGGATCAACGAAGGGCTTTCCATGATGTCCGAGTACCTTTGCGGTTACCCGTTGTCCACCAGCCACATGGCCTGGTTCATGGCGACCCCGGATAACTCCCTGACCATTTGGGGAGATCAGGGTGGCATCAACATACTGGCCGACTACGGTCAAGTGCTGATGTTCATGCTGTACATGTACGATCATTACGGTGGCACAGAGATGCTGCAGACCATCTTCACTAGCCAACTTCAAGGCATCGATGGCGTGAACGAGGCCTTGAGGGACATGGGCTACAATCGGATGAACTTTGACAGCGTCTTCCGGAACTGGAGATTGGCCAACCTTCTGTGGACCGATGAGATCGGCGCTGGATTGTACAACTACAAGAGCATCACCTGGGCGGAAATTGGGCAGGAGTTAAAGATCATGTCCTGGGACGCCGATTGGGGAATGCAATCGGGCAGCGAATTTGGAGAGACCTACACCAAGGAGGGAGACCCCACTGGTGTCTACATGCTTGATGCCTACGGTACCGACTACATCGACCTCTACGACATTGGAGGGATGGAAGCCCTCTACCAAAAGCTGGTCTTCGATGGTGATGACTCCGCCACCGTATCTGGTTGGGAGCTGTTTGGCGGAATGGGTCCGTCATACTGGTATTCTCACACTGGCGATGAGATCGACAACCTGTTGATCATGGATGTTGACCTGACGGCTGCAGCGGCCGAAGAAGGAGAATATCTCCACTGGTTGAACATTACCACAGGGTGGGATATGGAGGATTACTGGGACTTCGGGTTCGTACAGGTGTCCACCGATGATGGCCTTACCTGGACCTCCCTGAACGATACCGGCGATTACTGCACCGAGGAGGTCGACTCTGGCGCCATGCAGTCCATCGTCGACAATCTACCCGGGATCACCTCGTGGACCATGGAAGATGTGGAACTGAGCTTCGACCTCTCGGCCTATGATGGTCAGAAGATCATGGTGGGATTCCGCTACATGACCGACTGGGCCACCTCCTTCGAAGGCTGGTGGATCGATCAGGTGTTGGTCGATGGTGCCGAAGTGCCTCTGGACGATCTATACCCAGCAGCGGGACCTGAGGTCGACTTCATGTTGACCATCTTCGCCCCTGGCAACGAGAACGTGGGTCCAATGGTCATGAACATCCCGGTGAGGGACGCGACAGAAGTGGCGCAGAGGCTCATGGGAGCGTTCATGCTCCATGACGAGATCATCATCCTGATCTCGCCGACCGAGGGTCTCGTCGACTATGAGTTCGGTGAAATCTACCGTGGAAACATGATGTTCAGGTAGGTTCAAGCCACAAACAAACCTTTTTCCCTTTTTCTTTTTATAATCCCTGAACCATGACCGTTGCTGAAGGGCCCATGGTCTAGCGGTCATGACGACTCCCTTACACGGAGTAGGTCGCCGGTTCGAATCCGGCTGGGCCCATTCAATTCTCTCTTTTCAGTTCTAATCTGCGTTATCAATCGATTATTCGTATATATACGAACGATTATTATGCTGAGGGAACATGGCTGACGAACAGGTGGAGAAAAAACCGTGCCTGTGGCACGCGACCGACGGTCGTTGCGCAAATTGCAAGGCAAGACGGTATCGACTTGATGCTCTTGGCATGAAGGACGAATACGGCGAATGCAGCGGTCAGAAGGATTACTCCACTTGCGAATTCTACAAAGCGAAGCCTGTGCCCAAGTGAATGTATAACGAGGAGATCAAAGCGTGGTGGACATCGACCTGGGCGGTATGCTAAAAGGACTGAGGTCCCTGAAAGTCGAAGATTGCAGGGCAGCGCTCGAGGAGACCATGGAACTGCTGACCTCGGGTCTTGCCGACCGGGGATTGCTGCAGCCACTGATCGCCCTGACCGCATCAGAGGACGACCAGGTGCGCCGGGACGCCTCCTGGTGCATAGGGAAGCTGGCCTTGATGAAGCTGGGAGATCCCCGTTCGATAGGGGCACTGCTGCCTTTGGCGATGGACCATGACATGGATGTGCGGGAGAACGCCGCCTGGGCCCTGGGAGAACTGACCGGATTGGGCATCGGGGATACCGTAACCATAGAGGCGCTCAATATCCTGCTAACAGACCCGGAGAAGCAGGTGCAAGGTATGGCCGCCTGGGCCCTGGGACGCATGGCCGATAAGATGAGGGTGACCTCGCCTTCATCCGTGCCCCTGTTGAAAATGCTGCTTCAGGATAAGAGCGAGTTCCTGCGCAAGGGAGCTGAATGGTCCATGGAGCGTATTGAAAGATTACAACCGCGTTGAGATCTATAGCGCCCCGTCGTCATTTCAGCGACATGGTTAAATCATAGCGCCCCTAATTCGCTAAAGAATGCCCATTGATCGTATCCTCAAGGTAGGACTGGTCCAGATGGCCATGTCCTTGGACGTTGAAGCTAACTTGCGCAAAGCGATCAGCATGTCCAAGGAGGCGGCCGATCGTGGAGCACAGGTGGTCTGCCTGCCGGAACTGTTCACCACCCTGTACTTTCCAAGAGAGGAGGACCCCGAAGGCAATGCGGACAGGAGCGCCGTGCTGAACACCATACCCGGCATGGTGACCGAGGAGCTGTCCAGATTGGCCCAGGATACGGGAGCGATCGTCATCGGCGGTTCCATCTATGAGGCAGCGGACGAGGGGCTGTACAATACCGCCACCGTTTTCGAGAAGGACGGCCGTTATCTGGGTAAATATCGTAAGACCCACATCCCCCATGATGAGTATTTTTACGAACAGCACTACTTCGATGCCGGAGATACTGGGTTCCAGGTCTTCGAGACCTCGGTCGGACGTCTGTCGGTCCTCATCTGTTACGATCAGTGGTTCCCTGAGGCCGCCCGGTCCGTAGCTCTCATAGGGGCGGAGATGATATTCTATCCCACGGCCATCGGCACGGTACTGGGAATTGAACAGACCGAGGGCGATTGGCAGCAGGCCTGGGAGAACGTCATGCGGGGGCACGCCATCGCCAATGGCACACCGGTGTGCGCCGTCAACAGGGTCGGCATCGAAGGAGATTCGGAGTTCTTTGGCGGGTCCTTCATCTGCGATGCCTTCGGGAAGACCCTGGCCAGGGGAGGACGGGGCGAAGAGATCGTTTTGGCCGATGTCGACATGGACCACGGCCGAAAGATCCGCGAAGGTTGGAGGTTCTTTCACAACCGCCGCCCGGAACATTATGGCCGCCTGGTGCAGAGGACAGGTCCTTGAGGTGATGGTTCGATGAAAACGCCCTGTTCGTTAGGATATTACATGCCGGCCGAATGGTCTAAACATGAGGCTACCTGGCTTTCCTGGCCGAAGAACCCGCTGACCTTTCCCCCGGAGGTGCTGGGGGAGGTGGAAGAGATCTTTGCTCATATGACCGCCGCCCTAAGCGGCGCTGAACTGGTGAAGATACTGGTGGACGACGCCGAGGCCGAAGAGCATGCTTTCAAGAAGGTCGCCAAGGCCGGGGCGGACATGGGCAAGGTCCGGTTCCTGCACATCAAGAGCGCTGACGTTTGGATCAGGGACTATGGCCCGACATTCCTCCTGCATCGACAGACCGGAAAACGAGCGGCGGTGAAATGGCAGTTCAACGCCTGGGGAGGCAAATACGACGACCTGCTGTACGACGATGTGACCGGTAAGGATGTCGTAGAGAGCTCTGGAAGCAAGTATTTCGAGCCAGGGATAGTAATGGAGGGCGGTGCCATCGACGTTAATGGTCAGGGCATGGTATTGACGACGGAGCAATGCCTGCTCAATAAGAACCGCAATCCTCATCTCGATCGTCATCAGATCGAGGAATATCTGCATCGATACATTTCCACGACGGATGTGGTCTGGTTATCGTCTGGCATCGAAGGTGACGATACCGATGGCCACGTGGACGATTTCGCCAGGTTCGCTAGCAGTACGGCGGTCCTATGCGCCCACTCCGATAAAGGGGAGAACGCCCCGGTCCTATGCAGGAACTGGAAGATATTGGAGCAATGGAAGGACCGCGCTGGACTGGAATTGCAACGGTTGCCCATGCCAGCGCCCCTGTACCTGGAAGAGGAGGAACGGAACCTTCCGGCCAGCTACGCCAACTTCTACATCGGGAACAAAGTGGTGCTGTTGCCGGTCTTCAACGACCCCCAGGACCGCAATGCGATCGATATCGTGAGCTCTTTCTTTCCCGGAAGGGAGATCGTACCTATAATGGCCAGAGAGCTAGTGTACGGCTACGGCGGCATTCACTGCGTGACCCAGCAGGAACCGGCGGAACGGGATTGAGGGGTCATCTCCTTTAGAAGGGAGCCGCGGTGAGGGACATTATAAATTAAGCTGCGGTCAATCTATGATTCATGGCGTCTTCCAAGGTCTACTTCACCGATATGCACACTTGCCAGGGCAACAATCTTCTGGACAAGATGGAACGGTTATTGAGCAGGGCCGGACTGAACCGCATGGACCTGGACGGGAAGATGGTGGCCATCAAGATCCATATGGGAGAGCCGGGGAACATAGCTTACATCCGACCGAACCTGGCCGCCGTCCTGGTGAGGATGGTGAAGGAGAAGGGCGGGAAACCCTTCCTCACCGACTGCAACACACTTTATACGGGGAAAAGGGCCAACGCCGTGGACCATTTGAACAGCGCCATGGAGAACGGCTTCAACAGAATAGCCGTAGGATGCGATGTCATCATCGCCGACGGTCTGAGGGGCAACGAACAGCGCGAGATCCAGATCGATAAGGAGCTGTGCCGAACGGCCAAGATAGGCAGCGCGATAGCCGATGCGGACGTGGTCATCTCCCTCAGCCATTTCAAAGGTCATGAGCTCACCGGGTTCGGGGGAGCGCTCAAGAACCTGGGCATGGGCAGCGGCAGCCGTTGCGGCAAGTTGGAGATGCACGCCTCATCCAAGCCCACTGTGGAAAGGAAGAAGTGCGTGGGCTGCGGGCAGTGCGTCAAGAACTGTCCCGAGGATGCCATCGCTCTTGATGATAAGAAGAAGGCGGTCATCGATCGTGAAAAATGTGTTGGCTGCGGGCAGTGCGTCGTCGTATGTCGCTACGGCGCGCCCACGGTGGAGTGGGAGGAATCATCGGAGATCGTCAACAAGAAGATCGCCGAGTACGCCTATGCCGTTATGCTTGGAAAGCCAGGATTGCACATCAACGTCATCATGAACGTCTCGCCGAACTGTGATTGCTGGCCCTTCAACGATTTGCCCATAGTGCCCGACATCGGCATGGCGGCCTCCAAGGACCCGGTGGCGTTGGACGTAGCATGTGCCCAAATGGTCAATGAGGCCCCGGTGATCAAGGGCAGCGTCTTGGACGTAAAAGGGTTCAAGAAGGAGGACAAGTTCAAGGCCGCCCATCCCAAGACAGACTGGATGACCGGCATGGACCACGCCCAGGATATCAAGCTCGGTCGGAAGCAGTACGAGCTGGTTCGATTGAAATGATTGTAAAAGATTTTATTGGATATCCCGTTCACCTGCCATGGTCGATTTCCAGCCGTTCCGCCCCCTGATCCCTCGTCTGAACAGTGGCGAGGACATCATCGGACGCGTCTCCCCACCCTACGATGTCATCTCCCCGTCAGAGCTGGCACGTCTTAAGGGACAACGCTTCAACGTTACCAACATCACTCTGGGCGGGATCGACGGAGATTATACCGAGGCCGGAAGACGTTTGGAATCATGGCTGAAGGACGGAGCCTTGGCCCAGGACCGGAAGGATTGCTTCTACATCTATAAGCAGACGTTCTGCCAGGGCGATCTCTGTTGGCAGAGGACCGGCATCGTCGGCGTCATGGCCGCCAAAGGGTATGCGGAGGGGGTCGTGGCCCACGAGGAAACGTTCTCGAAGGTCAAAGAGGACCGGCTGAATCTGCTGCGGGGTACTGAGACACACTGCGAATCGATATTCGGTATCTTCGACGAGATATCGATGAGGCTCAAGGACCGCATCGAAGACCATGAGACCAAGGTATTGGAGTTCACAGACCGCCAGATGGTACGCCATTGCCTCTTCCGGGTCTGCGATCCGGAAACGGTGATGGGCATCACCGAGGAGCTGAGCGGAAAGACCGTACTCATCGCCGATGGGCATCACCGGTTCGAAACCGCCTCGCGCTATGCCCAAGAGAATGCCGGGGAGACGAAGAAAGGATACGTCCTGACGACCCTGGTGCCCTCCAACGACCCCGGGCTGTTGGTCTATCCTACTCACCGGTTGGTCAAGGAACTGGCCGTGCCCACGGACCGCTTCCTGGAGCTCATGCGGGCTCATTTTGAGCTGCAGGAGGAGAACGATGTCGCAACGCTCCTCGGATCCTTGGAAGGTAGGAGATCGTCCGACCTCGGACTGGTATTGGATGGAAAGGCCTACCTGGCCTCACCAAAGGACCTCTCTTCCGACCCCATGTGGGAGCTTGACTCCTACGTATGCCAGGAAATGGTATTGAAAGGGGATGCCTGGCCAACCGAACCCGCCGTAGAGTACGAGCATGATACGGCCGAGGCGGAGAGAAAGATCGCCGACGGTTATCGTCTGGCGGTGCTGCTGCGTTCACCGTCGGTCAGCAAGATATGGGAGCTGGCCGGGCAGGACCGCCGCATGCCCAAGAAGTCCACTTACTTCTGGCCCAAGATGTGGTCCGGCTTCGTCTACTACCGCATGCGATGATCATTGCAAAATACCACAACTGTCATCGACCGACTTCTGCCATTGGACGAAACGATCTGGATGAGCTTTAAAGGCCGTCAAGCACTCCTGTGAACAGAAATGGTAGGTGTTGCCGTCGAACTCGAGTTCCAGGGACTTCTTACCATTGACACCGATGCCGCAGACCGGGTCATTATCCGTCCGGCGTGCTCTTCCTACCATGATCTGCGCGCCCATACGATAGCAATTTACGGTGACGTTGGCCCCGACCCGGCGAAGCTTGGGCTCGTTCTTATCGTCCTCCACCTCACTGATGATTATTAGGTCGGGGTTCATGCTGCGGGCGGTGATCACCGCTACCATGTTGGGAGGGTCTTTCATGGCCGCTATCAGCCCCTTGGCATGCATGATGTCGGCCTTACGCAACGCCTCTTCGTCCTCGGCGTCCCCCCGAATGACCGGGACCCCTTCGTCAACAAGGTCCTGAACCCTTTCCGGGTTCTTTTCGACCACCACGAACTTCTCCTTGCTGGCCTTCAATTTTTCAGCCACTTCCCGCCCCACGTTCCCATAACCGCAGATGATAAAATGGTCCTTCATCCTGAACCTCCTTTCCGGTAGACCCAATGCCGATCTCAGGTCTCTGCTGATCATCAGATTGAACACCGCTTGCAGTGTGGATATTCCAGCGGCGATGCCCCCTATGGACAAGAACACGGCCACCATCTTGCCCTCACTAGTTACAGGTACGATATCCCCGTATCCCACTGTGGTGATGGTCATGACGGTCAGATAGAGAGCGTCCAATGGTTTGCTCCATAGGTCTTCAGTTAAAAGGAGACCAATGAATCCCCCTAATACGACCATCGTTAGGGCGATAATGGAGTAATACAGGTTGTGTCTCATCTGAAGACCAGTGATGCTAAGAGCGAGGTTATCAGCTATTAGATTATCGCCTACGTCGATACCATATCAGTATTAGAGCCGCCAAGGCGACCGTGGCCACCATACCGAGCAGGGGAAGGACCCACGATGCCTCCGGCTCCTTTATTAGCGTCACATCACCGATTTCCATGTCCTGCCCGGGGAGAACCTGTATCTGTACTTCATTCACCTGATATCCATTTTTTAAGAGGACGATGGAATGGTTCCCGGGGGCGAGAAGGAGAGAGAAGCGCCCATCATCATCCACCTCCAGCATTGTTGCCGAGTTCTCTCCGAACACGACCTGCACACCTGTCAAACCGTTCCCCTCCTCGTCCACCGCTCTACCGTACACCGTGGCGTTGGGGCCTTCTGTTCGAAAGGTCCATTGGAATTCGGTCATGCTGTTCCCGGCCAGGTCCTGACCGAGTACACGGACCTGATACTCAACATCGAAGTCCAGGACCATCGTCGATGTGAGGGTGCGGTCGTCCCACTCCCCCGTTCGCGTGACGTTGTTCACCGACACCATCACCGATCCTTGGTCCATATCCTCTGAGAAGGTGATGTTTATCTGGTCATCGTGGTCGACGGTCTGACCCCGAGGCACGTACTCTATCACACTAGGAGGACTGAGGTCCGGGGTGATGTTCAGACCGGGGATGTTCACCAGTGGGAACGGGTCCTGGCAACCGGAGGGTATCAAGTATGGCCGGTCCACGATTCCATCCTCGTTCTCATCTGGGGACACCCAGTCGGACCACAGGTTCCCTGTTCCGAAGTACCAGCTATTGTTCATGTCCCCGCAAAAGGCCTGCACCCGGCCCACTGAGTATGCCCGTCCCGAATCGTTATTGAAGAGCATGGCGTTGGCATCGATTACGTTGCCAGATCCGCTGGTAAGATAGATGCCTTCGAAAGTGTTCCGTTCGAAGATGTTGCCATTCACCCGACAGTCATCTGAATTCCGCATCTCCAGACCATGCCGCAGATTGGTTTTTATGATATTATCTTGCAGCAGAATATCTTGGCAACCTGAGACCACTATGCCATCGCTCCCCCCGTCCAAGTAACTGTTGTTCAGTATCTGGGAATCGTCCACGTGGACCAGGTACATACCTTCCCCCAGGGAACCGCTCACCGAGTTCCCTATCGCTGACAGCCCTGTGATGATCTGATCGGCAGTGGTAGACGCTCTGATGCCACCGTCGCAATCGATGATGGCGTTGTCGCTGAGAGTGGTGTTCAGGACCGCCCCTGCGCCCAGATATATCCCCCAAGATGCGCTTCCTTTGTTCATCCGCATTATGGTATTGTTCTGCACCAGATTACCTTGGCTGGGCGATATGTAGACGCCGTAGGTGCCATCATCGATCGAATTGTCGACGATGACGTTCAGGTCAGCTCCGCCCTCCAACCTTACTCCATAGGTATTATTGGACAAAGAGCTGTGGGAGACGATATTATCTCTAGCCTCAGGACCGAACCTTATGGCGAAAAGGCAATCGCTAACCTCGTTTTCCAGGAGCTGATTTAACGTCCCCCTCTCGACGAATATCCCGCCATCCCCAGATTGGTCCCTCACCTCGTTCCCTTGGACCAGATTGCCGGTGCAGCCTCTGTTGACCGCGGTCAGCGATATACCCGCGTGGCTGTTCCCAAACGCGACGTTGTCCTTCACAAATACTCCTTGGCTGTCCTCGACCAGTGTGCCTACACCGTTCCCTTCGAAAGTGTTATTGGAGACCTCACATGCGATCCTCTCACAATGCTGAAGATAGACACCGGCAAGATAATTATTGAGGAACGAGGAACTGGACACCACCACGTTCTCGCAGTTGGCAACGGTGATACCTCGGGCGTTGAACTCGGCGTGGAGGTTGACTATCGTTCCGTTGGAGACGTTGAACAGTATGACGCCGGAGCCACTGGCCTGAACGTTCAGATGCTCGCTCTCAGAGGTGTATGCATCGGTGACCGCACAATCGACGATACGGAAGTGCTTGGTGGTGTTAGCTATGAAAATACCGTGGTGCTGGCCGGTGGCATTGACCTGGACGTCGGTAAGCACGTACGGATCGGCCATGGTCCCGCTTCCGGTGAAGCCGGCAGCGAGGAATCCACTATCTCCCTCGATCACCAGGGGAGTGCTCGTCTCCGCCCCTGTTGAATAAGGGGAGAATACCAGCAGTATCATTGACACCACTAGAACGATGATCATGGACCTGATAAGAGCCCCCTTACCTTTCCGGTCCGTCATGGTGCAACCCATGGAGATGACCGCTAATCAATATTTGTTGAGAATTGTGGAGCCACTGGAGGGAATTGAACCCTCGACCTACGCCTTACCAAGGCGTCGCTATACCTCTAAGCCACAGTGGCCTTGCTCGACCGAGAAACGGATGGTCGTTCATAAACCTTTTGTTGCTGGAAGTAAACAAAATCCTTTTCATTCCCATTACACTAGAGGTGAACGATGAAGAAGGAGATGACGGCCTTCGACGTGGCGACCATGACGTCGGAGCTTCAGGGCATTTGCGGCGGGTTCCTGGACAAGATATTTCACTGGGAAGGCCGCAACGTGCTCATTAGGATCAATGTTCAGAGCGAGGGAAAGAAGGAACTGTTCCTGAAGGATGGGAAATGGCTGCACTTGGAGGCCGAACGTCCAGAGACCCCGGACACGCCTTCGGGATTCGCCGTGCATCTGAGAAAGGTGCTTAGCAATACCCGCATTCTGTCCGTATCTCAACGGGAGTTCGACCGCATCGTCACCATGGACCTGGCCAGCAAGGAGGGTCATTACCAGGTGATCTTCGAACTGATAGGCGAAGGGAACCTGATCCTGGTCCACGAGGGAAAGATCATCAATGCTCTGGAACAGAAGAAGTGGCGGCACCGAGACGTGATCATTGGTGCTGAGTACGCCTACCCTCCTTCCCGTTTCGATCCTCGGAACGCTTCCTTGGAGGATTACGAAAAGGCCGTACTGGCTTCCAAATCCGATCTGGTGAGGACACTGGCCACATCAGTGAACCTGGGCGGTCAGTACGGTGAGGAGATATGCCTGCGCACCTCCCTGGACAAGGGACGGAAGGCGTCCTCCCTGACCCATGCGGAAATCGTCACCATCTATGAGGCGACCTTAGCCATGTTCCGTGAGCTCCGAGAGTCCCCAAGACCCTGCTTGGTGAAGGACGGAGAGGACACCGTCGATGCTACGCCCATCCCACTGCTGGTCAATTCCGGGTGGACCGCGCAGGACCTGCCTACACTGTCCCAGGCATTGGTCATGTTCCTGGCCCAAAGGAAGGCGGTCGTGGAGAAGAAGGACAGCGAACTAGAGCGGCTGCAGCGCCAGTTGGACCAGCAGATAAAGGGCATCGAGGCCACCGAAAGCGAAGCAGCGGTCCTACAGGCCCAGGGCGACCTGCTTTACACCAGTTATACCGAGGTCAACCTGACGCTGGGAAGAATGAAGGCGTTGGCCCAGAAGAACAACTGGGAGCATCTGAAGGAGGAGGGAGCGAAGATACCACTGGTGACCTCGGTGGATCCCCGGAAGAAGAGCTTCCACATGAAGGTGGGAGAGGAGGATGTGGCCCTCGACTACGACGTTGGCATCGACGAGAACGCCAATCGTCTGTACACCCAGGCTAAGGAGCTGCGGGAGAAGACCTCCGGGGCTAGGACGGCCATGGATGAGACCCGCCGGGCGATCGGGAAGAGAGTGGTCAAGGGAGAGAAGGAAGCGTTGCTGAACAAGGAAAAAGTGGCGCCGACCAAACGCTTCTGGTATGAGAGCTATAAGTGGTTCCTCACCTCCGGAGGACGACTAGTGGTCGGCGGCCGGGACGCCAAGAGCAACGATCAGGTGGTGAAGAAACATCTGGGGGAGAAAGAGCGGTATGCGCACGCGGACATGCATGGTGCCCCCTCCATTGTTCTCAAGAACGGAGCCGACGCTTCAGATGAGGAGATGAAAGAGGTCTGCCAGTTCGCTATATGCCATTCCAAGGCCTGGAACGCAGGGGCTGCCGAGGGTACTGCCTACTGGGTGTTGCCCGATCAGGTTTCCAAAAGGCCAGAGGCCGGTGAGTTCGCCCCTCGAGGGGCTTTTATAATCAGGGGCAAGAGGAACTACATCTACCACCTGCCGTTGGAGATGTTGGTGGCCGAACTGGAGGTCGAAGGGGCGCGAAAGGTCATGTGCGCCCCCCGAGAGAGCGTCGGCGATCGTTCCGTAAAGTATGTGATCATCATCCCGGGAAAGACCCCCAGGGGGAAGATTTCATCGGCATTGGCCCGGGCGTTTCAGGTGCCAGAGGAGGAGATCTCCCGCATACTTCCGCCTGGAGACGTGGCCATCAAGGAAGCTCATGGAGTGATCATTGAGTGAGAAAAAGCGCCCGGGCCGGAATTCGAATCCGGGTCCAGAGGTCCGCAACCTCTTAGGATATCCAAACTACCCCACCCGGGCTTAGATTGTGGAGAATATGCTCCAATTACTAAAGCGTTATTATTGCACTCCATCCATCATCACGAACCGACATGGACCTTTAATCGTGTAAAACCAGGAAATCGATGGGGCGCCCGGGCCGTAGCATAAGTTACAGAATGCGGCCAAAGATGTGGCGCCATATGAAAACCTAGAAAAGATCCCTCGGGGGATCGAAGTCCTCCGCGCATGCGATGATGCGCAGAACGATGTTTAGAACTCTCTTGACTGCCAGTACCGGCTAGCGTACCCTGCTATGCGGTTCCTCATGGTGATGGAATCCACACTAGTAAGCTTCTGGACCAGCACTTTGTTGTTCTCAAAGTCGGCACTGAAGGCCCTTGGGTACCTGTGGACCAATTCGATGGCCACCCTTTTGATGTAAGTTGGTCTGATGTTGCCCATAGCAATCTTCCCAGATAAATCCCGCCAAAGTCATCGCATTATATATATTTTAGCTCCAACCGGGGCTTGCCACAGCTTAACTTGCCTTCCCGACACTTACCCCTTATGCATGATGGCCCGGCATCCCGGAAGATGCTAGGGGATATCTCTCGTACCTCTTTCAGCATCAGTTCGGCCGCGGTCCTGATCTCCTGCTGGGCGCGGCGACAAGTACGCAACGTGAAGAAATGCCATAGCTCTCGGGCGTTCATAGTGACGACGATATTGGTGGTGCAGGCGTTCGGAAGTACATAACGGGCATCCTCGACCGGAACGATGGACACGAGCTGCTGATACGCCTCCCACGCGTTCTGCATGGCCCCCTCGAATATGCGGTTGGCCTCCGGGTCCGCTAGCACTGGTCCGGGGGTCACGTAGTCCGGCTCCAACAACGAAACGTACCGTTGGCTCTGCTGCGAGTAACTGGCCAGCCGATGCCTCACCAACTGATGCGTTAGGGAGCGCGATACCCCCTCCAAACTGAAGGTGTAGGAAGCATGCTCGATCACCGAATGATGCCCCATTCCCACCACCTTATCGATGAAGCCTCCGGCCTTGTCCTCGGTCACGTTCTCCAGTATCTCGCTGGCTGGGTCCATTGAGTAGCAGGAATGGGCGGCAGCGGCGCATAGCCTCTCCGCGTCCTTGGTGTATGATAGCAGGACGACCTTCATCGGAAAGGGTATGCTATTCAGGAAAAAAGGATTTCCCTCAATTCTGAGCTACGAACGAGAAGGAAGCTTCAGCGTTGCTCTTAGGTTGGCTTAATTTCAGGTCCTTCAGGTCCTTGAGCCGGTACACGATCGGATCCCCCCCTGACAGGATCTGGCGAATGCCTTCCACGTGGCCGTCACCAACCACGGCCAGGATGCCACCGTGCTCCCCTTCGGCCTTTAGGATCGCTTTGGCCATGTGCACATTGCGCTCATCGATAAGCACCCTCTTTACCGTGGGGTAGGTCTGGGCCATGACCCCCATGTACTCATCCTCGTTGTGCTGGAACTGCTCAAGTTCTCGCTCCACACGTTTACGGCTCATGAAAAGACCTGCGACGGAGGAGAACATCATCAGCACCTTTTCCTTGAAGCTCATCTGGCGAAGGAGGGAGTTGAACAGTCGTCCGGCCTCCATGTCGATGAAGAGCACCTGCGCCCCGTTGCGTTTGGCGGAATCGATGGCCGCCAGCATCTCTGCCCCCACTTCTCCGCCGAACTGATCGGCCAGGCGCCTTTGCATCAATGCCAGGAATCGATAGGGAAGGGGAACGTCCCCGCGGGGCCTCTTCTCCATCATGGCCCGGTATCGTGCCGGGTCCAGTTCCACACCTACAGCTCCCGGGGCATGATAGCTTACCAGCGCTTCTATCTGCGATGAGACGTCAATGACGTGAGCTACCCCCACCAGCACGATCATGTCCCGCTGATGGGAGCAACCTTCTTATAATGATTCCCTCCTGGCAATTGAAGATGCTCTCCAACGGCCGAAAGTTCGATCTGGTGGCCTTTGATATGGACGGAGTGCTGGTTGACTATCTATCCTCCTGGACATGGGTCCATGACCGTTTCGGCGTCAGCAACGAGGAGTCGGTCATCTCATTCATGGACGGAGAGATAGACGACCTGGAGTTCATGCGCCGAGACATCGCGCTATGGCTCAGGCACCGCCCCGATCTGCGACTCCCTGAGGTGGAGAGGGAACTGTTGAGATTGCCCATCAATCCCGGTATCGGAAAGACCGTGCATGCTTTGCAGGAAAAAGGGGTGAGAACGGTGATCATCAGTGGGGGGCTCGACCTTATCGCCGACAAGCTGGCCAAGGAATATGGGTTCGATGCCCAGTGGTCGAACGGCCTGGCGGCCCACCCCGACGGTCGCCTGACGGGCGAGGGTGTGCTGCGCGTGGAGCTGTGCAATAAAGGAAAGGCTCTGAAGGAGGCACAGGACCTTTTCGGCGTTCAGGCGGAAAGAACTGCCAGCATTGGCAACAGCAGCATCGATGTTTCCATGTTCAAGGGATCGTCGTTGGGCATTGCCTTCAACCCCATCGACGAGGACGTCGTCCGGGGAGCACATCATGTGGTCAGAGGCTCCTGTCTGAGCGCGGTCCTGCCATTCCTACTATGAAGGCCGATGACCTTTCTCCCCGATCAAGGGGACGAACATAACCGAACCCAGGTCCTCGGTGAGCACTTTCTCCCCTTTTTTCACCACTCGCAGCAGGGATTGATACTCCAGGAAACCGACGGGTATGACCATTACGCCTCCGTCCTGCAACTGGTCCAACAACGGCATAGGAACGCGAGGGGCCCCGCAGGTCACACTGATGCGATCATAGGGCGCTTCCAGCGCGTATCCGATAGAACCGTCGCTCACCACGACCATCACGTTCTCATAACCAGCCTCATGAAGTGATCTTTTGGCCTTATCCGCTAGAGAACCGTGCCTTTCCAATGTGATGATGCGACCTTCGCTCCCCACGAGCTCGGCCATGACCGCGGCGTTATATCCAGAACCGGTACCGATCTCCAGAACCTTGTGCCCGTTGATCAGAGCTAGAGACTCGGCCATCATGGCCACCATGTGAGGTGCGGAAATGGTCTGCCCCTCACCGATCGCAAGGGGGGTGTCCCGATAGGCCAATGAACGCATGTCCTCTGAGATGAACAGGTGACGGGGGACCTTGAGCATCGCCTTCTCTACCTCTTGGGATGCGATGATCCCTCGCGCTTTGAGCTGGGCGACCATCTGGACCCTGTCTTCCCTCATGCTATCACGAATTGGTCATCCGCGCCTTCTTCGCATATATCCTAACGATATCCCTGGCCGGAACTGATCCGTGCCGTACCATGCCATCTAGCGCCTTGATGTGCATGATGACCACGTTGTAACGCCCGACGGTCATGAGATCGCCAACGGAGAACTCCTCATCGGGAAGGGCGGTGATCTCAGTGGGAATGGTCTTGTGCACATCGTTGATCGATACCTTGACCCATACCCTGTCAAAGCGCTTGGCCCAGATGGTGGTTATGTCCTTGACCTTGGCCTTGGTCACCCGTGCCCCTCCCTTCTCCAGGGAGGATATGATGATAGGGAGGTCGTCCAGCACCAGCTCGTCCTCCAGACATATTATCTCATCCTCCGGCAGCTCCAGTTGCGCCTTCCTCGACTCCCCTTGGTCGCTGACGATGACCGGAACCATGATCGTCTTGGCCTCTCGGACCACGGCGTTGTGCACCCGCTGACATTGATGGCAGCGCAGGGTACCTTCCAAGGTGTCCCCGTCCTTGCCTAGTCTGCCTTTGAGAACCTCGTGCAGAGTCTCCTCCCCGCAGTCGGGGCATTCCGCGTAGATAGCGTTTGGTATGCTCATTCCTGTCACCTTCCTTCTTTTCTAAACTCCGCCGTCCGGAAGGGCGGTCCGTGTCCGGGCACTATCACATCGGCCATACGTACTAGCTTGGACATGCTTGCCAAGGCTACGTCAGCATCGTAATGCAATCCCGGAGGTACCCACTTCCGCACATTGTCCGCGCTTGGTATGGCGTCCCCGACCAGGGCGTATGTCTCATCTGACCGCACCAATACGCTCATGCCACCTCTGGTGTGCCCAGGAGTGTGTATCAGGCGCACGCCCTCCCATATATCAAAGTCTTCGCTGACGACTTCGAACGATGGCCCAGGCGATTCCAGCTTGTGGGCGTACTTCTTGGCATGTGGGAATATATCAAGGTTCCCGTCGTGATCGTGGTGCAGGTGGGTGAGCACCACCACCTCGATCTGCTCAGGGAAAATGCCCCTGGAGCGTAAAGCGTCCAGCAGGACCGTTCGGTTCTGAGGGCCGCTGACATCCACTAACAGGTGTCGCTCTCCCCGACTTACTAAGGTTGCGGAGGAGCGGGCCTCCAGGATGAGGGGGCCGTCGCGCACGATCATCCCTGGGCAGAGTACATCCACCCTGTTCTCGGTCATCTCACCTTCCTCTCCCATCCGCATGCGCATTTAATACGGTTTCCCTCTAATTCCAGCCGCCCTCCGCATTCTGGACAGGTGGCCTTGCTGGCGAAGTGCTCCATCCATGCCTGGCGTACCTGAGGCTCGCTCTCCTCCTCGATCCGATGCACCATCCCTCTCAGCTCTTCGGTGGTCGCCAGATCTTCGAGCTTCTCCGGCGGTGCTTCCGCAGAGCTCCTTTTACCAGGAAGCATCTGGGCCACGGCCATCCCGGCCACGAAACCGCCGATGTGGGCGAAATAGGCCACTCCGCCGGAGGCGATACCGTCCGGGAGCGTGAATATGGTCAGCAATTGAATTCCGAACCATGCGCCCACTGACAGCCACACCGGCACCCGGGGCAGGAAGATGGGGCCGAGGAACATGGGTATCTCGTCCTTGGGGTAAAGGAGAAGGATCGCCCCCATGGCCCCGGAGATGGCCCCCGAAGCCCCCAGCATGAGGATCCCGGAATCGAAACCTTGGACCGAGGACTCCAGGACCAACGCCATGAGGCCAGGGATGAAATAGCAAGCGGCAAAGGCCTTGCGGCCCACCCTCTCTTCCAATGGCACTCCGATCAAGAACAGGAAGAGCATGTTGAACAGAATGTGCAGCAGCCCCGCGTGAACGAACATCTGGGTGAAGATCGTATAAAGATTTTCGAGTTCACCGAAATAGATGGGTCTGAAGCCCAGTTCCTCCTGCACCGGTGAGAGCAGGTAGGACGGCTGCCCCCAGGCGGAAATGACGGTAAGCATGAAGACCGCCAGATTGATCAGCACCAGTGAATGTGCCAGTGGATACTTCCTACGGTAGCATAGCGCCAACCCTAAGAAGATCGTGCCTATGCTTATCTGGCTGAGCAGGTCCACCTGCCACCGATGGACCGGGGTATTTTAAACTCTTCGGGAAAGATTATTATCCCCTGCTGTTTTGAACGTACATGCTTCGTGACCCCGCGATACACCTGGAGGTAGGACCTCAGGTGTACGCTCCTGCGGAGGACAGCTTTCTAATGCTCTCCGCCCTCAATATGAGGGGGGACGAGCGGGCGCTGGAGATGGGGTGCGGAAGCGGGTTCCTATCACTACACATGGCCAAGGTCGGTGCCAGTGTCCTAGCGGTGGACATTGACCCTCAAGCGCTGAGCGACACCAAGAAGAACGCCGAGCTCAACGGACTTGCGATCGAGACGACGCTCAGCGATCTGTTCCATGACGTGGAAGGAACGTTCGACCTCATCGTGTTCAACCCCCCATACCTAAGAGGTTCCGTCGAGAGCCAAGAGGACCTTTGCTGGGCGGGCGGAGAGAAAGGAACGGAGGTAACCACCCGTTTCCTGAACGGTGCCAAGGACCATCTGAAGACCGGCGGGAGGGTGCTTATATTGATCTCTAGCGACGTTGATCAGGATGCCTTGGGGGCCGCCCTGAAGGAATGGAAGCGCCGTGACCTTGCATCTAAGAGCTTGTTCTTTGAGGAATTGAAGGTGCTGGAGCTCACCCTTTGAGGAACGCCTCTACTCTCTTTTTCAGCAGGTCGGCGGCCTCCTTGCCGTCGATCTTACCTCTCAGTTCATTCATGGCCACGCCCATCAGCGGTCCTACTGCGCCCGTTCCCTTTTCCCTTACGAAATCGGCCCTTTGCCCGATCAGTTCATCGATGATCTTCGAAGCCTCGTCCTGGTCCATAGCCTCCAGACCCAGGGATGATACTGCTTGGTCGACGCTCGCCCCTTTCACCATCTCCCTGAACACCGCCGGGAGCGCCTCCTTGGTGAATCGCCCGGAGGTTAGGGCGGAGAACGCCTCCTTGATCTTGACATCGTCGAGCGAACCGGGGTCCACTCCCTCATTCTGCATCTCAGGATAAGTGCTCAAGAAGGTGCGGGCCGCCACGGCCACCAGGGATGCGTCTTTGCATATATCCTCGAAAAGCTCGTCATGCCCCTCCCGCACCAATTGGCGGGACTGCTGCTCATTGATGCCGTAATCCCGAACCAAACGCAGTGTACGGGCCTCCGGCAGCTCCGGCAGGTTCTCCTTGATGCGAAGCAGGCGGTCTTGTTCTATCAGTATCGGTCTGACGTCCGTCTCCGGGTACATGCGCCCGGCGCCCGGCAGTGGACGGCTGTACAGAGAGGTGCCGTCCGGAAGCGGGTCCCGGGTCTCCTCCGGCACACCTGTCAAGGCCTGATTGGCCCTAGATAAAGCGGCCAGCAGCGCCGGTTCCGCCCTGTCGGCCTGATCGGCGCACAGCGCGAAAGCGTCCATATCCCCGAGCCCCAGGAACTTCCTGATGGAGACGACCTCCTCGGAGGTGATGCCATAGGCCGGAAGCTCGTCGGAATGGAATATCCCGGCGACCCCGCGGGAACGGGCGTGCTGGGCCATCTCCGATCCCAACCGCAATCGTCCGTCAGCGCTGCGCAGGGTCCCGACGAACGAAGGCAGGGAGGCGCAAAAGACCTTCCCCCCTTTGGAGAGCGCGGAATGAATGACCTTGGACCTGCTACCCTGGAGCAGTGCGGATATGTCCTTGGCCTCGATGGGGACCGGAGAGGCGGAACGCTTCTCCAGTATCTGCTTGATTTCGATGAGGGAGCGCTGCCTTTCCATCTCGTTCCTCACGTATGTCGGCAGCAGGCTGAGGTCCTGAGCACCCTTGATCTCGACCCTGGCCCCTCCAGGTATGGAGACGTTCAGGTCCTCGCGGATGGTTCCCAGCCCCCGCTTCACCTTGCGCGTGGAGCGCAGGATGGACCCCAGACGCTGTGCCACCTCCTTGACCTCTTCGGGGTCATGCATGTCCGGAGCGGTGGCGATCTCGATGAGAGGGATCCCCAAACGGTCCAGGCGGTAGGTGACCTGCCGGTCCTTGGTCTCCACCTTCCGCGCAGCGTCCTCTTCCAGGCAAACGGAGAGGATCCCGATGCTATGGCCGTTGACCTCAAGGGCGCCATCCACCGCGACCAATGCCGTGCGCTGGAAACCGCTGGTGTTGGAACCGTCGATCACGATCTTACGCATGAAATGGACCTCGTCCATCACTTTTGAATCGAGCATCGCCGAAACGATCAGCACGGTCTGCATGGCCTCTTCATCGGCGTCGTGCGGGGGCTCCTCGTCCTTCTCGACCAGGCAGGAAACGGCAGAGGGTGCCTGGTAAGCGAAATGCATGCGGCGTTCCGCTTGAGCTAGGACTGCCCGGTCCACCTCGCCCATCTCGCTCTGGGTGGGACGGAGCCTTCTGAAGAAGAGCGCCCCCTCCTCGTCCACCAATTGAGAGCGGCAGGAACAGAACAGCTTGCAGGTGTCTAATTGCTGGTGTATCTCGATCCCGATGGTCACCTCGAACATTAGAGCTCCCTCCTCTTGGCGATCTCGCCCCTAAGGTTCTCGCTCATCATCCTTTCCACTTGTTCCAGGCGGTCCGTCCTTCCCAGGACCCACATGAGCTTGAGCAGGGCCGTTTCCGGTAGCATGTCCTCACCAGATATCACGCCAGCGGAGAGCAGGTCTCGACCGGTATCGTAGACGTTGAGGTTCACCCTCCCTCCCAAGCACTGCGAGGTCATGACCACTGGCTTGCCCTGGGAGACCAGTTCCTTGATCACCTGCACGATCTCCTTAGATACGTGCCCCAGACCGGTGCCGGCGACGACCAGACCTTTCTGGTCCTGCATCACCCTACGCACCATCTCCGGGCCCATGCCAGGATAGAATTGCAGCAGCGCCACGTTCTTCTCCATGCGTACGTCAGGGGATACCTTGACCGAGCTCTTGACCTGGCATTCACCGAGCATCTCCAGTTCCCCTTTTAGGTCCATGCGGGCGACGGGCCCTTCATTGATGCTCTGAAAAGCGTCTCGGCGGCTGGTGTGCATCTTGCGCACCTTCGTTCCACGGTGAACGTGGACGTAGGAATCCGAGGTCTCTCCGTGCATGAGGACGAACACCTCGGCCGCCTGGGCCTTGATGCAGAAACGGGCGGCGGAAAGCAGGTTGATGTAGGAATCGGATGAAGGTCGGTCGGAAGAGCGCTGCGCCCCCACCAGAACAACGGACCGCGGGATATCGCCTAGCATGAGCGACAGGGCGGCGGAGGTGAACCCCAATGTATCCGTTCCGTGCGGTACGATCACTCCCTCAACGCCATCGTTGAGCTCGTCGGCGATAGCGGTAGCCAACGACTGCCATGTCTCCACGTTCATGTTCTCGCTGAATATGGAGAACACCACCTTGGAGCGCATACGGCATATCTCGGAAAGCTCTGGTACGGTGGCCACGAGGTCCTCGGCCTTCAACGCGGGATGCACCGCGCCGGTGCGATAATCAACATAGCTGGCTATGGTCCCGCCGGTGCCTAGGAAAGAAATTGTCGGCAAGGAACTGTCCTCTTTAGCGGACCTGCGCTTCAACGGGCGCTCCCGAGCCTTCGATACCAAGGCCAGTTCAGAACGTTCGTCCACCTTGATCCCGACATTATAACCGCTCTTCAGTTTGATGATGATGACATCGGGGTGGCTGAACTCGTGGTGGGGCATAAGTATGCCCGCATACTCCATCCCCTCCGCCTTTAAGAGGACCGTATCTCCCTCGGAAGCCTGACTGCTGGCCAATAGTTGACGGGCACGTTCGGAATAAGACATTAAGCTCGGTCGGGAATGGAACTCCCTCTTTAACAAAGTATCTTAAAAATGAAAAATAAGGAAAAGGTTTGGAACGAAAGGGTTTGACGGCCTTTACTTCCGGCGCCTCATGATCACGACCGCGGCCACGATCAGCAGGATGATGACCAGTACACCGATCACCGCTAGGATCGCTCCCATGTCGCTTTCCTTCTCGCCTGTGATGGTGACATCCATGTAGGACTCGTTAAGAGTCAAGTCCATGGTCTTGTTGCCAGACTCGAAGTAGGCGGTTATGGTGTAGGGGTTGAAGCCATCGTCCCTGCCTTCGTAAGTCCAGGCGTACTGGCTCAGCAGCACCCGAATCTTACCCTCGGCGTCGGTAACACCCTCGAACACGATCTCGCCCTTGGCGTTCTTTATGACGATCGTGACGTTGGCGACCGGTTCACCCTTATCCTCGGCGTGCACGGTTAGCCAGGTACCTTCATTCAGGCTGTGAGAGTTCTCGACCTTGAACGTATCGTAGGAGGTGGCGATGTTGTATACATCGGAATCACCGAACACGAAGTAATCGAAGTCGCCTGCCATTAGCGTGGCGCCCTCGATCCAGGCCTGGGAGTTCTCCAGCACTATTGCGTCATCCAGCACCTCGATGGTAGATCCATCGACCCACAGGGTAGAACCGCTGGCGTAGATACCGTTCAGGACGTAGATGTTCACCGAGTAGTTGACCGTCGCGTTATCGCTGACATGCGGTACTAGGAGCTCCTGCATGACGATGTCGTCAGCGAAGTGTATCTCGCTGCCCACCGCATACAGGGCGTAGTTCAACATGCCGTAGGTGTTGCCACTGGTCTTCACGACAGAGTTCTCGGCCCAGATACCGTTGTGTCCCTTCACCCAGGAGGTTAGATCCCAGATGTCCAGGTCGCTTATGCCCAGGATCGATTCCAGCATTGCTAGGGGTTCGTCCGAGGTCACTTCGGCCGCTTCACTGGCACTGGTGCCCATGAAGTGTCCGAGGAGAGGCGCGTAGTTCGCCAGTACCTGGAACAGGTCGGTGTATCCGATCTCATTGTCCTCGATGCTCACGTCGCAGTTGCGCAGCAGTATCTCGATCTTGTTGGCCAGGAACACGTTGTCGTGTATCATTCCGGTGGCGTTCTCAGCCAATATGCCGCTCTTGAGGTTGAGCAGGAAGATGTTGTCGTAGATACCGCCCATGTCCGTATCCCGAGCATATATACCCTGGTTGTTCAAGGCAATGATGTTGCTGACGATGCTCGGCGAGGCTCCCTCACCTTCAACCAGTATACCATATATTCCGTATGGGCTGAAGAGCAGGTTGTCGGCGATGACCGGCGAGCAACCGTCCACATGTATTCCGGTATGACCGTAGTACATGATCGCGCTGCCCCTGATCTCGGCTGCGGAAGTCGGACCCAGGTATATATCGAACCCGTCGAACAGACAGACGTTGGCCCAGAAGGTACCGTATACCTCCAAGTTACCCCAGCCGTAAAGGTCAGAGTTGCTCATGAAGAGCAGGCCACCTTCGTCCACGAGAATGCCGTAGACATAGAAGTCGTCGACATCCTCGACCATCATGGTACCGCCTTCCATTATCTCGATCTGACCTTCGAAGTCCACATCGTTGCGTGCCACCACGCAGTTGGCGTCGATATACCAGATGACATAGGAATCGTAGGTGTCAACCCCGTAATCCCCGTTGCCGCTGAACTCGTTGTTGTACAGGACGACGTAACAGTCTTCGATGTCCAGACCTTCGTAGGCGTTGTCAGCGAAGGTGTTGTTGCCGATGATTATGTCCCCACAATCATAGACATACATACCATCTCCACCATCCGTTACCAGGTTGGACTCGATCCAGCACATGTACCCATCTTCCAGATAGATACCGGTACCGCAACCAGTGATCTGGTTGTTGCTGATGGTCAGGTTGTAGACATCCTCCGAGTCGATGCCGTAGTAGGCATTTGTGATGATATTGCCATCGACCACTACGTTATCCGAATCGTCGATCTCCACACCCGTTCCCCAGCTGTACATGGGACCCCCTTCAGTTTCAATGCAGGTTATGGTGTTGCCCACGATCTGCAGGGCGGAGTCCCTTTCCGCTCCCCAAACATCTATACCAGTTTCCTCGAAGGTTATCAGGTTGTTTTGAACCAGTAACTGGTAAGGATGATCGAGCTCCAGACCACGGTAGGTGGTTATGGTGTTGTCAGATATCTCACCGTTGGCGTAATCCCACTCTATGCCGCGCCAGGCGTCATCGATGACATTGTTGGTCATCGTCATGTTGCCACCGAAGGCTTGGATGGCTACATCGGTGTTGTTGATGTAGTTGTTCTCCACGATGTAGTTTACATCGATAGACCAGATGAACTCGTCATCCAGGCTGGGCATCATTTCGGCCATTCCCATCAGGTTCAAACCGACCTCGTAACCGCTGATCTGGTTGCCGGATATCAGCACATTGAAGCTGAGGTCCATACCATAGATCCCATCGGCCATCACCATTTCATCGGGCCCGACATATACACCGGTGTACTCCCAATCATCATCCTCTACGATGAGGGGGCCGCCATAGACAGTGTTCATGACGTTGTTCTCGATGTTTATATCGGCGTTCAACTCGACGTAGCCATTGGTGTACTCCATATGGTCTAAGATGCAGGCAATGCCGCCATCACCGCTGGTGATGGTATTGTCAGATAGGTCGATGCTGATGCTTTGCACTAGAGTGCAATCAGGAGAGTCGATCTCGATCCAATAGTACATTGCGATGCCGAAGTCGGGTTCGCCGGTGATCTGGTTGCCAGAGGCGGACCATACCACATCAGCTAGCACGTTGGGTGCATCGGTTGGAATGGCCCAGTGGCCATACATTTCGACAGCGTCCCAAAGTTCGATGGCGTAATCAGCGTAGTAGTCAGTATCGATGATGTTGTCATCGATGGCCAGCTCTACGTTCACTTCCATGTCACCGGTCTTTTGCACTTCATATCCGTGCCAGACACCGATGCATCTGAAATCCCCATATTCCTGAGTTATATTGTTGCCGCTTACCGAGACCGCACCGTTGACCAGCACATTGGCCTCAGTGAAGAGGGTGTCATAACTTACATCGGCCCAATAGTCGATCTCAACGTAGATGATGCTGTTCCATGGATTTTCACCATCCATGCTGGTTACGACGTTGTCGTCCGCGGTCAGCAGGTAATTGATCACCATGTTGCCCACGGCCACCTCGTCATAGTATGGCCAGTAATAATCACTAAACTCAACTCCGGCATCGAAGAACGCCTCGATACCGTAATGGACGTTGAGCAGTTGGTTCTGGTCCATGTGCGCTGTCAGGTTGATGTTCCAGTCGCCGACACAGTTGTATTGGTCGTATTCGACATCCAAATAGATGCCTTCGTACGATCCGTCCACCAGATTATCGACCACTGAGATGTAGATCTCAGCGTTCATGTCTAGTGCCATCTCATCATCATTGTTTGAGGCACCCCACTCCACATCTATGCCATAATAGGACCAGCCATATATCTGGTTGTTTTCGATAACCAGGCTGGTGTCGGAGTCGACCGTTCCAAGATTCGCTTCGATCCAACCACCTACGTATAGGCTATCCCAGGAGTCGAAGGTGATGATGTTGTCGGTGATGGTCATCACGCACGTGCTGGAAACATCGCCCATGTAGTTGTAGACATAGTTTTGAGCTGATATTCCCGCATCATCAAAGTATACAGGAGCCTCGATCTCGTTACCGGTTATGGTCACGGTGTGATCGATGGTCATGCTGGTGGCGTTGATGTCCTCGTAATCATCCACTTCCAAAAAGGCCCACATCATCCAGGGTGAATAACCCATAAATGGCATATCAAAGGGAGAACTGCCCTCGAACCTCTCCTGGGTCATTACGTTTCCGGTGAAGGTCTGCTCCACCGTCACGTTCCAGTTGACCTGATCGTAGCTATCGATAGAAACGCCACAACCCAACCCATAGGCGTCGGTCATGATGTTGTCCTGGAAGTTGGCCACGACGCTCAAGGTGTCGTTCACCAGCTCATCGCGGTCATCGCTCTCGACATATACGAAAGCATAGACGCCGAACATCGTCTTGGTGAAAACGTTTCCGATCACCTCGAAGGAGTCCGACCCGCCGACGGAGCTATAGGTTCTGAAGAACACCGCGTAGCTCCATATGTGATCGAAGGTGTTGTTCACCAGGATAGCGTCAGTGGTGCCGTTGTATGTCTCGGTCAAAATTATTGACTCAAAGGAGCTATACATCTTGCTGACCGAGTTCTCCGTTGCCTCGAAGGTCATGTCGCCATCGTATGCGTAAACCCAAACTCCACCCAAAGCATAGCTTGTGATGGTGTTTCCGCTTAGGACGACGTTGATATCGCCCACATCGGCCGTCACAAATATAGCCAAAGCATCGGACAAGGCGTTAGGAGTGAACAGATAACTTGTGTAATCTGCGTCCCAGCAGGAGATGCCCAGCATATCGGTGAGATCATAGTCGAAATCCCAGGTCCACAGTCCCCAATTGTCGGAGTCGTCTCCATCCATTGTGGCGAAGTTGATCTGGAACTCCCCGGTGGCGAACAGCTTCACCTGGAAGGCGTTGCTGCAATCATTTTCTGAATCGGTCGCAAACCAGTTGAAGAGCGCGGAGGAGTTGTCATCGGCGATTATGTAGCCGAAGAATTGATCCCCATGGTAGCTCAGATCGGCATTTCCGACCGTATTTATGCGCTGCCCCATGTTGAAGTCCAGCCAGCCATCCTCACTGAATAGCACGCTGGTGTATTCATAGCCCTCATAACTGAAGGCGAAGGGAAGGTCGATCCAGTATGATCCCGAGGTATATGTATCGTCCCAGGAGTGGGTCTGTCCATACAGCTCGAACTCATAGTCGATCTCCTCGACGATGTATACTACTACATAATTGGCGGAACTGCCATCGAAGACGCTGTCGACGATCTCGACGTCGATATCGCCTTCATTGGATTCGAATATGTAGGCGTTCCATTCCTGTCCGAGGAACTCGGAGCCGTTCACTAGGGCGCTGCCACCGTTCTCAGCGTAGGCGTATATGCCTACGAAGCCGCCGGTGAAGCTGCAGTCCATCACGCTCAGGTCGAGCGTTCTGAGATCGTCGGTCATGGAACCGACCCCTATGGTGGCACCATATCCGGTCGCGGTGATGTCAAGGTTCTGCAGGGTCAGGTCCAGGCTTCCGTTGCCATTTTGGACATAGACTCCGGTGCTGGCACCGTCGACCGTCAGGTCGCTCATGGCCAGGGTCCAGTCGCCCTCGATCAGATCATAGAACACGCCGTAGGTCCCATCGCCCTGTATCATAACATTGGAGAAGGGGACGGTCGCGTTCTGGAAGTAAAGCCCAATCGTGGCGTTGATTATGGTCAGGTATTCCACGGAACCGGTGGCGTCCTCAAGGAAGAGCACACCGCTCCATAGGTACGACCCGGCCGTCGCGTTAGAATCAAAAACGACCGGCAGGGCCGCAGAGCCCTGCACTATCAGCCCGCCTTCCACTGTCAGGGAGGCGCCAGGCTCGAAAATAACAGTGACGTTCTCCTGAATCGTCAATGTGGCGTTCGCAGCGACGGTGATAGGCACCGTCACATTATACATGCTTCCGGACGTCCAGGTCGTATCAGTAGTGATATCGGCCGAGACATCGGTGGCACTGGCTTGTCCCGCGCTCAAGAACAAGAGCAGGACCAGGGCAAATGCCAGTATCCCTAGATACAAGGCAGCCCTTTTGGCCAAGCCAGTTTTCGAATTGATGCTTTGCACATTATCTGGATTATTCATTAGAATCCCCCTTGCAGGCCCCATCCCTTTTTTTGGAACCTATCGCTGATTGAGCAAACATATTTGCGTGACATTACTTAAAAGTTATTCGATAAAATGACCTGAAAAACCTCTATCCATAGTATAAAAAAGTAAGAAGATGGATGAATTCGTCGGATGCGTTTTGGCCGGAACGGAAGCTTTGAGGGAAAGTTATTAACTATGGAGGTAAAATCCGCTTCCGTGCACAAGATCACCCACATCAGCATGGAAACGGACGTGCTGGCCGAAAACAAGCATCTGGCCGAGCATAATCTACAGAAGCTCAGAGGGTCCAGCATCAGGTCGATGGACGTCATGGGCACCACGGGCGCCGGAAAGACCGCTCTCATCATCAAGCTGTCCAAGTTGCTCATGGACAGGGGGTTGAGAGTGGCGGTCATCGCCGGAGACGTCGCTGGCCAGGACGATTACGATCGATTTCACGCGGCCGGGGTCAAGGCCTTCAACCTCAACACCGGAAAGGAGTGCCACCTGGACGCCAATCTATTAGACCACGCCTTGGACGATATCGACCTCATGGGGATCGATTTTCTGTTCATCGAGAACGTGGGAAACCTGGTCTGCCCGGCCGATTTCCCGTTGGGAACGGACCTGCGATTGGTGGTCATATCTGTCACCGAAGGGGACGACATGGTGCGAAAGCACCCCATGATATTCCAAGAGGCGGATATCGCGGTCCTCAACAAGCTGGATATCGCCGCTTATATGGAGATCGACGTTGATAGGGTGAGAGCGGACTACCGCAAACTGAGCGGAGGAAAGGACCTCCACACGGTGAGCGTTCGCACCGGGGAAGGATTGAACGAACTGGTAAGTAAAATTCTTGGCTGATCGCCAATTGATTTATTAGCGTCCCCGCTCATCCACGACACGCATGAAGACCAAGGTGCTGGTGGTGGGCGGCGGTGGACGGGAACACGCCATCGTCGAAGCCCTGATCAGAGATGGAGCGGCGGTCTATTCGGCCATGAAGAACATGAACCCGGGGATCGCCCGGGCGGCCCTAGGCGTCAAGCTCTTGAACGAGACGGACGTGCCTAAGGTCACGGAGTTCGCACTGACCAGTGGTATAGAGCTGGCGGTCATCGGACCCGAGGCACCGTTGGAAGCAGGATTGGCCGACGAACTGATCAGGAAGGGCATCGGTTGCGTTGGACCTACCCAGGCAGCGGCCAGGCTGGAGACGTCCAAGCGATTTTCACGAAGACTATTGAAAAAGTATGGCGTCCCGGGGAACGTGGAGTTCGGCACCTTTCAGGACCTGGACTCGGCAAAGGTCTTCGTTGACGATTTTCCCGGTGAGCTGGTGGTCAAACCCGAGGGCCTTACTGGCGGTAAAGGGGTCAAGGTCGAAGGGGAGCATCTCATGGGAAAGGAGGAGGTGCTCCGCTATGTCAAGGAGGTCCTGGACCACAAGATCGGCGGGGCCGGGGTGGTGCTCGAGGAACGCCTGGTGGGAGAGGAGTTCACTTTACAGGGTTTTTGCGATGGAAAGAACGTCAGAGGGATGCCTTTGGTGCAGGACCACAAACGGGCGTATGAAGGGGATGTGGGGCCTAACACCGGCGGGATGGGGTCGTACACCGATGCCGATCATCTGTTGCCGTTCGTCAGGCAGCAGGACCGTGAGGCGGCGGAGGAGATCATGCAAAGGACAATCGCAGCCATGAGGGAGAACGGTTCCCCTTACAGAGGGGTGCTCTATGGTCAGTTCATGCTTACGAAGGACGGTCCCAAGGTCATTGAGTTCAACGCCCGGTTCGGTGATCCAGAAGCGATGAACGTTCTATCGTTGTTGCCGGAGGGACTGCTTGATGTCTGTCAAGGCGTGGCCGATGGAAGGTTGAGCTCCAACGTCCCATTTCTGCCCAAAGCGACGGTTTGCAAGTACGTTGTGCCGGCAGGCTATGGGACCGATCCCAAGGCGGGACGACCGGTGGTTGTGGACGAGAACGCCATAGCTAAGGCCGGCGCCCGACTGTATTATGCCGCGGTGGACGAGAAGGATGGTACCATATACACCACCTCCTCCCGTTCATTGGGAGTGGTGGGCGTGGCTGACACCATCGAGGAGGCGGAGGCGGTCTGCGAAGCGGGGCTGACCCACATCCGCGGGGATGTGTTCGTGCGTCATGATATCGGAAAAAGTGAGCTGGTCCGCAAGCGGGTGGAGCACATGCGTCAGGTCCGGGGCTGAGCAACCTTTTCATATACCCAGGCCCAATCTCCTTACATGCAGAACTTGGGGCGGATCGCCCAGCGCATACAGGACTCCCTGGAAGAGAAGGATACTGTAAGGGAGATAGCCATCAAGTCATCCCGGGCCATCATTCGCATGTCCAGCGGGGTGGTGCACGGAATGCATAAGGGACAGAACGGTGAAATGCTTTTAGCGGAGGCCATAGACGAGTCCCACAAGCTCAAGAGCGTCCTGTCGGAACATGTGGACCTCTGGCATTCTGGCATCGTTCAAGACGCCCTGCAGGAGGTGGCCGAAGCGGCCATCCTCACCTCGATAGTCAATGGGCAGGAGCTGCCTGACCCGGAGCAACTGGGAATGCCCGGCACTGCCTATCTCATGGGAATGGCCGACACCATCGGCGAGCTGAGAAGGTTTTCCCTGGAAGCACTTCGCCGCGGTGAAACGACCGCTGCGGAGAAGTATCTGGACATCATGGAGGAACTGTTCTTGGTCATCATGCGATTCGACTACCCCGACGCCCTCGTATCCATTAGGCGTAAGCAGGACATAGCCCGCTCGGTGCTGGAGAAGACCCGGGGCGACGTATCCATTGCCGTTTCCGGAGAAAGACTGAGAGAACGGTTGTCCAATCTAGAAAAGAGATTGTGATAAAAGGTTTTCAGCGTCTTCTCTTGGTCTTCGGGTTCGGGCGCCGCCAGACCATGAAGGTCACGAATCCCAGGAGAATGACCAATACCCAGAGCAATGAGTTGACCCCCCCGTACCCTGACATTTTGTAATATATGGTGGTCTCGTACACTGCGGAACCGCCTTCAAAGGTCACTATCTGGTTATTGGGGTCCAGCAACATCCTCACCTTGTGCTCCCCGGATTTAAGGTCCAGGGCCGTCCAATTGTAAAGGAAGGCATAGGACCCGCCGGCCTCCAGGCTCAGGCTGGTGTTGTAGAACTGCACCCACCCGCCGTCCTGGTAGATCTGCAGTACCAAGGGCACGTCGGTGACGCTGACGTTGCCGGTGTTCCTAATGGTGGCCGAAAGCACTACCGGCTCAACGACCAGCACCTTGTATTCTATGCTGGTTGTGACGGTCTCCACGGTATTGGCAGAGGTGCAGTTGATCGTGATGGTCAACGTCTGTGGGACCTCTGGTGCGGTCAGATTGATCGAGACCACCCCGGATGTGATGGGCCCCCCGCTGTTGGGCAGAAGGAATGAATTGTAGGTGTTCTCGCCATTCAGCTCCGCCTTCCACGAATAATTGCCATCGCCCGCCTCGGCCGGTCCACCGACCATGGTCAGTACGTAATGAGCGTTCGCTCCTACTGTAACCGTCATCGGACCGTCCAAATGGGCGTACAGCGGAGAGGTCGCGGTATCGGCCTGGACCAAGGGCATGGCCCCTATGAACAGGCAAGCGACCAGTATGATCATCAGCGCTTTCTTCGTGATAACACCCCCTTCTGTATACTGAGGACCAGGAGCACGGCCATTAGGGCGAGCGTTACGCCCAGCAGGATGATGGTGTCATCACCTATCTTCGGCGTGCTATCGGATATGCCGTCACCGGTGATCGATAGGCCCCCGGTGCCAAGTCCCACGAACTCCGGGGTCATGTCCAGGGTCGTCTGTACCGCCGCATCGTTCTCCGACACTGCTACGATCTGTACGCTTACCGTCGGACTCGGATTCTCCCTTATTGGCACAAGGGACACCCGGACATCGACCCTGTCAGAGGCGGCTACCGTCAAGGAGAGGGAATCGCTCAAGGCGGTCCCGTTCACCAGTTTGACCTCCCAGCCCAGGTCCCTCAGGGCTTCCTGGTCGCCGATGGTCACGGTATACGTGTCCTCTATATTGCCAAGGTTGCTGAGCGGCACCTCGAACAGGTAATCGCTACCGTCCGTCTGCAATGCCCCCACATATTCTAGGCCAACGGAACGGAAAGGAAGTATATCGGCATCCAGGCTCACCGAGCTAGTGGCCGAGGAGTTGGAGATGGATGTCGCTTTCACGATCACTGCAGTGTGCGTCACCATGATGGTGCTGGACGGGGTCACCTCCACGGTCACGAGCTGGCTGGCGCCGGTGCCATAGTCCAGGGATATCTCGGACTGCGAGAACACCACTGCCCAGCCGGTGCCAGTAGCCGTCAACTTGAAGGTGTCGGCCACATTTCCCAGATTGACCAGCCTTATGGTGTATATGGCTGTCTCACCGGCACTGAGGGTGGCCTTCTGGTTAGTATCCCAGGTCACTTCCACCGCATAGGACAATTGCTTGTCCATGACGATCCCCTTTGACGTTACTTCTGTAAGGGTGACGTTCTCATAGCCAGTGTATGTTACCAATACCCCAGACTCCAATAGCTGGGTTTCAGCCGAAAGGAGATAGGTCCTTGGTGGCAGATACACTTCGTAGATACCGTCCGCGTTGCTGTTGAAGCTGTACACCTCGTTGCCGGTAACGGTCATCTTGGAATCCACACCAACATCGTTGGCGAATGTCACTCCAGACAGGCGTAAGGACCCGACCAGCTCCACATCGTATTCGAACGTCCCCGGTTCAGCGATCATTAAGGTGCCGAGGAAGGCCTTGGTGTTGTCCATGCTGAGAGCGTAGACGCTGTAATTGCCAGGGGCGAGTTGTACCGAGTAGTCGCCGAAGGGCGCATCCACGGACAGGTCCATGGCCGTCTCTGATAAGGCCTGGAACTGTATAGACGAGGATATGAGCGTTTCAGAACTGAGCACCTGCCCCATGATGGTGGCATTGTCCAGTGTCCTGGTGGTCAAGATCGCCACGTTCATCAGGGAGGATGCCATCGTAAAGCTGGTCTCCCCGGTGTAGCGCACATACCTATCCACAAGATCGACCTTGGCCACGGTGCGATGGTCCACGGAGGCTGTGTATGTACCAGGGGAAAGATATACGGTGGCCAGTCCGGCCGCGGAGGAGGTCACGTTATAATACGCGCCCCCTGACATTATGGATATGTTAACGTTGCTGGTGACGGCGCCGTCAAGGTTCGCACGTAGCACCACCTGGTCTGCTGTGGCAGCCGCCACGTCCAAGGTCGTCGGTCCGCTTATGGTGACCGAGGACAGATCGGCCGAGTGTTGGGTGGAATTGTCCACCTTGACGTACAGGGAGTAGTCGCCTTCCTGCAGGTATACGGAATAGGTGGTAACAGCCGATACAGCGGTCCTTTCTGGACCGTCGAACACCATAGTGACCGTACCGCTGGGGCTCACGGTCCCAGTGACCAGGACCCTCTCCACGACCTCAACTTCGAGTGAGGTGGGATCGTGGCCTATGTCAATGGTCAACTCCATGGATTCGAGCGATTGGTACTTCACCGATGTATTACCCGGAATGACGTTCTGATCAACTTTGATCAGGTAATCGCCGGGAACGAGGCTCAACGAGAAACTGCCATCGGCCGTGGTCTCCGCTGTCCTGCTAGAAGCTGAACCGCTATCGGCAGTGAAGGAGACGATGACGCCCGAAATGGCCATGGATATCCTTCCACTGACCTGCCTCTCTGTGGC